>SKDZ01000071.1_pt1 | contig 87761 bp, 79 predicted proteins | sample 4826551 | NCBI WGS metagenome assembly SKDZ01 (sample SAMN11008822, study PRJNA524170) | human gut metagenome | biome: Human fecal sample; material: Feces; isolation source: fecal sample from pouch patient p12, p15 | host: Homo sapiens | place: Israel: Tel-Aviv | collected 2016-02-02 | reverse complement strand
TTGCTTCTTTACTGACTGAAAAAGTATCTTTATCTTTTATTGCGAAAAGCTGTCAGGTATCTTTGACCACCGTTATTCGTACATTGAAAGAGTTTAAAAGCTATTTACCAAAGCAATCTAAGAAGATTCTCCCAAGAGTATTGATGGTTGATAAATTTCGTTCGCATGCTTCCATAGAAGATAAAATGAGCTTTATTTGCGCAGATGGCGAAACAGGAAAATTAATAGATGTTTTGCCTACGCGTAAATTACCCCGATTAACAAGCTATTTCTTAGGTTGTACCAATCCGGAAGAAGTAGAATTCTTGGTGACAGACATGAACGCCGCCTACTTCCAGCTCACCAAACGTGTTCTGCCAAATGCGAAAGTAGTGATTGATCGGTTTCATATTGTCAAACACATGAATCAAGCGTTCAATGAGTTGCGTATCCGTGAAATGAATGAACTTCGTAAAGCAGGACAGAAAAGCCAAGCAGAAAAACTGAAAAAGAACTGGCGCTTTTTGCTAAAAAATCGTGCAAACATCAACCATTATGAATACAAAACATGGAAAAGTTTCCGAGCGCCAAAATACCCATTTCTTACTGAATCAATGATGATTGATCGATTGCTTGAGTTTTCTGCGCCCCTAAAGGAGGCGTATCCCTTTTTTCATGAATTAGTTGAAGCCTTTCGAGACAAAGACCCTGACTTATTTTTCTCCTTATTGGCAGAACTTCCCGAAACGTTAGATGACGGCTTTCGGGAGAAGCTTCAAAACCTTCTGACCTATGAAGAAGGCATCACCAACGCAATAATCTATCCTTATTCCAATGGAAAAATAGAAGCGAAGAATACCCACATAAAGACAATGAAACGAGTATCCTACGGATTTAAATCATTCGAGAACATGAGAATTAGAATCTTTTTGATCAATCAATTAATCAAAGTAAGATAACAAAAAATCTGAGCCAGAATGAGGTTCATTCTGACCCAGATTTGATTTTGCACAACTCATCAGTCCTTTATTGACAAAGAGCCAATAAAAAAGCATCAACGCGATTGCGTTGATGCTTTGCTTTTGAATTGATTAACGATGGATGTAAGTATATCCAGATGCGTTCATCGTAGCTCTATTTGGTCCACCAGGACTGTCAAAGCCCATTCCGCCTTGAGAGATTGTGATGGTATTGTTTGATGGGTTGTATGATTCAACATAAGCAACGTGTCCATAAACTGGATCAGCAGTCCATTCGCCACCAACTGATTGACCAGCGGCAAAGACCACAACGGCACCGGCTGCTGGTGTACCATTGACAGTGTACCCATCAGCTGCAGCTGACGCACCCCATTGTGCTCCGTTACCCCAGTAAGTACCTACCCATGGTGCAACACTTTTCACGTACCAAGTACATTGACCCCAAGCATACATGTTACCTGAGCTTGAATGATCTTTTCCGCCGCCAGTAGAAATACTTCCGGTAGAATTATTGTTTGATGAAGAGTTTGAATCTGAGTTACTTGAGCTTGAATTGCTTGAACCAGTGTTTGAAGAGCCTGCGTTCGATGAACTTGAGCTGTTAGAACTGCTGGTATTACTTGAACTTGTGTTGCTTGAAGAACTACTTGTTGCTGTTTCAGTAGAAGCTGTTGTATTCTCTGTCGTGCTTTCAGTTGATTGAGCAGCAGCTTCTTGTTGTGCTTCTTTCAAAGCAGCAGCTTGTCTTTCTTCTTCTACTTTTTGAGCAGCAGCAGCTTCTTGTTGTTCTTTCAAGATACGTGCTTTTTCAGCTTCCGCTTCTTGTTTTTTCTTGTTCAAAGCATCTTTGTCTTTTTCAGCAGTCGCTTGTTCTGCTGCTAAGTTTGCTTTCAAGACATTTAAATCAGCTTGTTTTGCTGCAATGGCATCTCTTTGTTGGCTAAGTTCTGCTTGGTTCGCAGCAACTTCTTGGATCTTGCTTTCGTTTTCTTTGACTTTGTCTTCAACATCTTGTTTGTCTTGTTTTTGTTGTTCAACTAAATCATTGTTTGCATTGACGATCGTTGTCATCGCTTGTACGCGACCGATAACATCCGTTAAAGAATCTGCTTCTAAAACAGCATCAATGAAATTGGTGCTTTGACCGTTAACTTGCACATCACGGGCTTGCTTTTGGATTGCTTCTTCACGTTTGGCAATACGCAATTTCAATGTTGCGATTTTGTCTTGCAATTTCTCAGCTTCTTGACCTAACTCAACTTGTTTCGCTTCTAATGAAGCAACTTTTGCACTCACTGTTTCAATTTCTGCTTCTAGAGAATCGATTTGTGATTGTGCGTCAGCTTGCTGACCTTTAAGAGAATTGATTTTTTGGTCTTGCTGCTCGATTTGATCATCAATGGAATCTGCAAATGCTAATGCAGGTGCTGCAACTGCTGTTAATGTTAGTGAACACACCATTAATGCTGATAACAAACTATTCTTCACTCGTTTTTCCTCCGACTAGCTGGTTGATTTGACAGATGAACTGCCTTTATAAAAACTTAATTTTGTCTAAGAAAGTTTAATGTTCGATTTAACGACAAATGAATTCTACCATAATGATATGACACACAGATAAAGGAAATGTTACAAAAATGTTTCAATCTAACACTCCCTTTATCTCAACGATAAATAACAGGACAATTAAAGATCGTTAAATCAACGTTTCTGAATAAATTACCGCGTTTTCTTTTCATTTTCATTATCAAAAATAAAATCAATTCATGTTATCTTTATCGAAAGTAAAGCTAATTCGTCAGGGTTTAAAGCTTGATCACACTTTTTTTAATAAGAAAAACTATGAAAACAAGAAATCATTCAAAAAAAGACCATTTATGTGACAAGATCCCTATTCCTTTCTATAATAAATAAAACAAGCGAGGAGGGAATCGCGATTCGTACACACAAAAAATGGTTTTGGCCATTGGCACTACTTACACTTTTTGTCACCTGTTTCCTGTTATTCTTTCATTTTCGTAAGGTGCATGAAGCCGATACTCCATTGCAACAGGCGAGCAACAGTGAGTTTTGGCTCTTAAGTGATATTCATTTTTTTTCCTCCACGCTCCATGATAACGGCGCAGCCTTTCAGACCTTCACAAAGGGAGCTGCTGGCAAAGAGATGACGTATCAAGAACAATCGATCGAGGCCTTCACCGCTCAAGCCTTAAAAGAGAAACCCACGGGAATTATTTTGACCGGTGATATGACGCTCAATGGCGAGAAAGCAAGTGCTCAAGAGTTGGCAAGATTGCTTGAACCATTGCAAGAAGCTGACATTATGGTTTTAGCATTACCTGGCAACCACGAGATTTACAATGGTTGGGCGCGAGCATTTAAAGGTGAAAAGGAATACTACGCAGATCAAATCAGTCCTGAGGATTTTCAAACGATTTTTGCTGAAGGTTACGAAAAAGCCAACAGTATCGACAAGTCTTCCCTTAGCTACAGCATTCAGTTAAACGACAAGTATCGTCTCTTTTTGCTCGATTCATGTATCTACGATTCTGAGGTTAATTGGGATGATCCTACTACGAATGGTGAGTTGAAACCGGCTACTCTAACTTGGTTGGAGGAGCAATTAACCCTGACGAAAGAAGCGGAGCAAGTACCACTGGTCTTTTTGCACCATAACTTGTTTGGTCATAATGAACTCTTACAAGACGGTTATGTTCTCGACAACGCCTCTGAGACTGTCGCTTTGTTGGAACGCTTCAACGTGCCAGCCGTTTTCTCTGGTCATATCCACATTCAAGACATTAACGAAGGGAATGATTCGCTTTATGAAGCAGTCACTGGGTCTTATTCAACGGCAGAATTAGGCTACGGCGTCCTTTCTCTTTCTGACAAGGAAATCAACTATGAAGCTCGGCAGATTGATCTCGATGCTTGGGCGGCTGAAACGAAGCAAACTGATGAACAGTTGCTGAACTATCAAAACTACCAGAAAAGTATTTTTGAAAAAGACACCGACCAACTGGTCCGTGACCAATTGTCCGCAGTGTCTGAACTGTCAGATGCCCAGATGACAAAACTTTGCACGTTTGTCACGAGGCTGAACACTGCCCTTTTTACTGGCAATGATACTTACTCAGCCGAAGAAAAAGCTGCTATCAAAGACTCCGAGGAGTATCAGTGGTTAGCGACCTATTCTTACTTTTTGAAGCAATATGTCGATTCAATGCTCGACGATCAAACCGATGATCGCAAGCTGACGATCCCCCTCACAGCAGAATAAAGCCAAAAAGTGTCTTCTTCCTTTCTTTTAGGAAAAAGACACTTTTTCTTTTCTAATGAACGATAGCCCTCTCGTTTGGGTAAACGAGAAGGCTATCTGACGAGTCAATATTTATTCTTTGAAAGTGCAGCATACTATTACTACTATTATTTATTTCTCATTTAAACGATACAATCCCTAACCTCTATTGTATCCTTGTAACTCTGAAGTTACGCCAGGTTTGAATAAATTTCTTCAAAACAAGTAACGTGTGGTACAAAAATATTTTTCGCTTATCAATAACTATACCACGCAACTAGGCGCCGACGGAAGTAAACTAACTTATTCTTAATCATTACTTTAACAAAAGGTATTGTTTTCAAACAGTGTTGCTCCTTTAAGAATTTTACGTGAAGCGATCAACCTTCCTGTCATGCATATCTGCTAACCATTCCTATAAGGGAATTCCTTTTATTCAATAGGCAAGTCGTGCTGTTTTAAGAAAGATAATTTATCCCAGTAGCCTCTTTGAAATAAAATTTTATCATTTACTATTTGAAAAAAACCGCAGCCTCTCAAACCTAAAGGGTCCCGCCACTCTAAAATTGCCCATTGTCCATCTTCGAAAATGTTCTCAACGATACAAACCATGTTTGTGTTAGAAAAATCTTGCTCAAACATCTGCTTGATCGCTTCTTTCCCAACAACTGGCTCATTGGCAACCTGGTGGTTTATTGCATTCTCATCATATAATTCTGTAATAATTTCAACATCTGCCTGATTAAACGCATCACCCCATTGGCAAAGTATTTCTTTTGGCTTCATATGAATCCCCCTCGAAATGTGATCATCTTTGTTCCCATCTCCAATAAAAAAAGTAGCTAATTTGTATCAATATATTCTACTTTTACAATTCATTCAAGACAATAACGAGGAAACGAATAAGAATTATCGATCTTTCACATCGATTACTCTTGTATAAGTACATGATACCTGAATCACTAGTAACCATTGCTTTTAATGGTAGCAACGCCACTAAACCTATTCAACCACTTTATTAATTTATTGAATACGGTATACAGCCCCTCTTTCTTTTTATACGCTTATCATCGAATGAGAAATCATAGGTAAGTAAACCGCGACGCTTAGGGCTAGTTGAATAGTGAAATCAAAGATGTACTATTTACCATGTCAGGTCCTCAAAACCTGCAACTATTCTCTTGTAGCAGATCATCAACACCCGATCCATTTCAATATTTATATAAAATAAAACAAAAAAAGCGAGAACCCAATGGATTCTCGCTTGTTAACGTCAATTAACCTTTAACGATGTTTGTTGCTTGTAAGCCACGTTGGCCTTCTTCAACGTCGAAAGTCACTGCTTGACCTTCTTCTAAAGTTTTGAAGCCGTCGCCTTGGATAGCTGAGAAGTGAGCAAATACATCATTGCCGTCTTCACCTGTAATAAATCCAAAACCTTTATCTGCATTAAACCATTTTACTGTACCGTTATTCATAAACGTATACCTCCATATTACACATCGACTGTGTTTATTTGTTTGTAATAGAAAATGATGTGTAATTGAAGTGTGTATCAATAGAAAAGATAAACAAGTATTAACATATCAGAACTTTACCTATTCATCATAGCATGGTTAAAATAAAATAGCAAATAAAGTTGGCTTTTTTTCTTAATAAAAAGGTAAATTGTTAAGAAACCTTATGATTCAGTTGCCGTTTTCTCTTGCCTCCAAGGCTTTACAATCTATTATTGGATTATCCTACTCGATACTTTTCACCACCTGAACTGATTTCAGGGATCGACATACCAAAACCGCCAGCAGCATTTCGGTTGAAACCCAGTAAAACGAAAAAGCGGTAGAACAGCTTCCAGCGCTGAGGATTGCTGATTTTTACGGTACTGATTCCGCCACGGTGATTACAAAACATGATAGTAATACCAGCTTTTTGGAATTGATACAGCACGTATTCTAAATCACGGCGTACTTTGTCCGTCTGAACAAGGATCTCGCGGATACCATGCTCTAAAAGTAGATTTGCGGAAGGAAAATCTTGCGGAACAACGCACCAGCGATTATCAAACTTGCCTAATTTTCGTTTGATCTTCGTTAAACGATTGCCATCCAATAAAAATACTGGATTGGCATCATCTGCTATGCGGTTTTTATCAAAAGCATATGCGCCATCGACAACTGACTGAACAAGGTTTCTCATCGGAACGATGGAGGAACTGCCGCCATTGACCCCATTAAACAGCAATACAGGGCAATAACCCGATAATGCGGCTGTCAGCCCTGCCTCGACACTTTTTTCTCCCGGCAGATCAACGATCACTGCTCGTCGTCTGCGGTACTTGGCCCAAGGCGCTTTTTTTAGTTGAGAAAAAGCGCCCGGCTGTTCATCAGTGATCCCCATAAATACCACCGGTTTTGTCCAACGCGTCCATAGCAATCGCTCAGCCGTCCATCTTTGGTAAAGATATTGGGCGTCGTCATGATTTTTTCTCACATTTCCCCCTCCTTTTTCCGACGAATAAGTACTGGAAGATCTTGCGCTTTTTCATCGATTCGAGCATAGGAACTGATACGACCATAGATCCCAGCGAACTTGCCATCAATTACAAAAACGCCTAAACACAAATGAAACGCTCGCCCGTCTTCTGTTAAAATCGGTTGACTGTCAAACCGCTTTTGAACGATCCACTCCTTTTTAAAACGCAATGCATCACGACGGATTTTTTTAAACTCATTTTCCGACGTACGTTCACGAATTGTAATCGACTCCCCAACTCGACCAAAAACCGGCTTATACAAATAGTCGCTATCTTCATAATCAAGAGCCTCCACAGCTTTTGTCTCCGGCAAAAGCTTGTTCCATAAGGTTGGCTGCCCCAAATGTTGAAAAAGCAGCGGTAAGCGTTTGGACTGGGTCAAAATCGCAAAAGGATGATTGCATGATACCGTACTCGTTTGATAAAAACCTTGCCACTGTGTACGAAATGGCAGGCACAGCATCCATTCTAAAGGAAAGAAACGGACGATTCCTTGAATGTTTGTCTGATTATCTTTTTCATAGGCAACTCCCTCACGAAAGCTTAACCGATCGGGTGCCAAGTAGACAGCTTGGTATCCGTTATGCTGGAAATGATCCCCCATAAATTGCATCACTTGCCGATCATCCGCGTAAGAAGTCGCATGCACAAAAGCGATTCTTGCCCCTAACGATATCCTTTTTTTAAACGCCAGCAACAGATGCTCTGACACTTTTTGGCTTTCCTGTACATCTGTTAAATATCTCTTAGCGAGCTCTGGCAAAATCGAACTTTCCGCAAAACTGCCGGGGACATCACTGTTTACTTCTGAAATTTGCCATCCTTCAGTCGTGGGATGAAAGTCAAACCGCATCAAGCGGATGTGCCGTGATGAATCATAGTTCCGATGTTTTTTGAGCTGGTTTCTGATTCTTCTTGGCAGCTTCAGTGCGTTGATCAATGAACGGTCTGCCAACAGCTGCGCTTCGATTGCTGTTGTTTCAGCGGCCAGTTCTTCTGACAAGGACGCCAGTTCTTGCTCCGTCTCTTCATTCAAAACTACGGCATATTCACTGACCGTATTGCTGTCATAGACTTGCGGATCCCATTTATACCCTTGAAAAATCACCTGTTGCCGATAAGAGGTATACTGTTTATCTGGTATTTTTATTAGCTTGATTTGTTTTTTCGTCGATAGCATAAAATCAACTCCTAAAAAATGGATGGAAGCAGCGATATGACAGCCACACTGTACAGCAGATAGAGAGCGCCGACAAGCTTGGCGATCAAGGCAAATCTTTTCACATTGTTTTTCGCATGTGCTTTTTGAAAACAGAAATATTCAAAACACACGGCTGTAAAAAACAATGGTAAAACTGGCCAAGCAGTTGAAAAGTCGGTCACGGTAGCGACTGCTGAGACCCAATCCCCTCCAGATGCTCGTGCAAAAATCAGTCCAGAAGCTGCCAAATAACTGCCGAGATGTATGCCGCTAGGCCAAGTACGTTCTCTGACAATTTTCGTGATGACTTGCGTACTTGTGTCAAAAAGATGAAGCAGTAACAGCCATAGCACCGTCCCAATTCCACTAGCAAGAACGATCGTCCACCATCCCGGTCCATCACCAATATTGCCGCCAGCAAAAATTACGCCGATACCTACAAGAGCACCGGCAAGCACTGCAACTGCGCCTTTATTTTCGCCTAGTAATGCATCATCTCTGTAGGAGAACTCGACTGCCAGCAAAACACCGTTTAAGCCTATAGCCAGCCAAGTAATTCCCATAAAAATATAAAAATAAATATAAATTCCTTTAACATCCCAAGATGCAGCATTCAGTAAAATCAAGAGATACAGTAGCGTCACTAGCAAAGGCAGGCTTGACAAGTAAAGGAATCGGCCATAATGTTTAAAAAAACGAGCGTTGCGATAAATGCTCAAATACCAGCTTCGAAGAAACCGTATGCTGATAAAAATACACAAGAGAAATAGGATCAATTCTGGTACGGAGTAAGACAGGTGGTGATAGAAAAAGCCTAAGATCATCAGTACTGCAAACAAAAAGATTTGTAAGTAAAACGAAACCAACCCCTCCTTCTTGTCAAATTATTCTGCAAATGAATCATTATTCTTCATTTTACCGAAGAAAATAATCAAAGGGTAGGGAACATACCGCTCTTCTTGCATTTTCCAGCTTATTTCAGAGAATGAAACAGTGATTAGCGAACTGTTCTCATTTGAAGGTAAGAAGCCAGATAGTTTCATTCACTATTACAAGCAGATAAAAGAAAAGACATTATACCTAAGTTCAAGCAGTTGACTGATCGAAAGCGCATGTAGCACAAAAAACACACGCACAGCCGATAGCGGAAAGAAGCTTCCGCTCACATGACTGGACGTGTGTTTGTTTTTTATAGGAAAAATCTGCTTATTTGTTGCCCGTTTCGCTACCTCCCATACGGTTCGAAGCTAAAACAAATGGTGTATAGATCAAAAAGGCTAGCACCAAAATAACTACTTGAACCAAAATGGCCGCAAAACTTTGATAACCTACAAACGCATTGACAAATAAGGGCAATCCAAACGGCACTTCCACACTAGCTGCTGGAATAATCTGGGTCACTGTAGCAATGTAAGCAACAACGGTAGCCATCAATTGCGAAAGGATAAATGGAATCGCAAAAATTGGATTCATAACGATTGGTAATCCATAGACTAGCGGTTCATTGATACCGAAAATCCCAGGAATCAAAGCTAGTTTTGAAATGAGTTTTTGATCTTCTCTTTTTGAAAAAACCAGTAAAGAGAGAATCAAGGCAATCGTCACTCCAGCCCCACCCATTACCACATATACTCGAAAGAATGTCATGGTCAATGGATTTGTAGCAGCTTCTCCTGCTTGAACTTGCGCAATATTGTCTGCAAGACCTGCTAACGCCAATGGACTTAAGATAGGCATGATCACCATATTGCCATGCAGACCAAAGACCCAAAAAATGGCTGAAGCAAAAGCCAATAAAATGATTCCAACAGGACCGTTTTGCATCACTTTTTGCATCGGTACTTGCAATGTATTATAGATAATGTCACTTAAATAATTGCCCGTCCAATTGAAAATAACGGTACTAATAATTGAAAATACTAAAAGAACGAGTAGTACTGGTATCAAAGAATTAAAAGACCGAGCAATTCCGCTTGGTACACTTTCTGGCATTCGGATTTTCAATTTTTCTTTTTTCATTAACCAAGAAAAAAGTTCTACTGAAAGAGTAGCAATCAGCATCGCTACAAACAATCCTTGTGCATTGATACTTGTTGTTGCAATACCACTGGTTAAAATGTCCTCCATTCCTTCCACCACTGTTACGATCGTTTGTGGCACGATCGTCAAAAATGAAACAACTGCTACTAACGCACTATAGTTTTCATCCACACCATTTCTTTGCCCAATAATTTTCCCAATCAAAAAGGCAATGGCAATACTCATCGTCGACATAGTTGCATAATTAATTGCTGTAAAAGCTGGACCGATAGCGCTTAAAAAAGAAAAAGCTGCAAATTGCGCCAAACCGACTTCTTCAGAACAAAGAATGGTGTTAAATAAAGTTGCGAAAGAGCCAACAATAATAAATGGCATATAAACGGTAAAGGCTGTTTTAATACTGTAAAGATATTTATTCTGGTTGATCGCTTCGGCAGTGTGGCCGATTTTATTCGCAAAAGAATCAAAAAAAGACATAATTTCCCCTCCTACATATCAGCTAGATTATTATTTTGTTCGATTATTTTTTTGTAATACGCAAAGCTGTCTTTCTTGCGACGCTCAAATGTTCCGTTCCCTTCATTATCAACATCTACGTGGATAAAACCGTATCTTTTATTCATTTCTCCTGTGCCTGCACTTACAATATCTATGATCCCCCACCACGTATAAGCAAGGATTTCACAGCCATCATGGATGGCTTCAGATAAGGCAAGCAAATGATCTCTTAAATAGTTTTGGCGTTCTTTATCGATAATCTTGCCATTAGCGTCGATGTGATCTTCCATGCCGAGGCCATTTTCAGCAATCATTAAAGGAATTTGATAGCGATCATACAATTCATTACAAACATACCGCAATCCCAAAGGATCAATTTGCCAGCCCCAAGGCGAAGTTTCTAAATAGGGATTTTTTTTCCCTTGTGGACCGCCAGTTCCCGTCTTCATCTTTAAATCATGAGAGTAGACTGTCGTTAAGTAGTAACTGAATGCTAAATAGTCACTCGTATAAGATTGAATCGTTTCTAAATCGCCTTTTTCTATTTCAAGATCGATAGATAACTCTTCAAATAATCGTTTAGAATATGCTGGATAGGCCCCTCGGATCATCACGTCTGAAAAAAACAAAGATTTTCTGCGAAACTCATAACTACCAAATATATCTTTCGGATTGGGTGTATCAGGGTACACACCACTAAGTGAAAGCATACAGCCCATTTTTGCTTTAGGATTTATCTTCTTCAATGATTTGTTTGCTAAAGAATGGGCAACGAACATATGATGAGCTGCTTGATATTGCGCTTGTGCAGGATTTTCGTCTTCCTCCGTTCTTAAAGCGCCCGCAAACCACGGAATTTTTACAATATTATTGATTTCATTAAAGCTCATCCAATAAGTGACCTTTTTACCATATTCTGAAAAAATCACCTCACAATAATTGAGAAAAAAAGAAATCAGTTGCCGATTTTTCCAGCCACCGTATTCTGTCGCCAAGAATAATGGTGTTTCATAATGAGAGATGGTCACGATTGGTTCGATCTTGGCAGCTAGTAGTCCATCAATCAAGCGATGGTAAAAGTCTATTCCTTCTTGATTCGCTTCTTTCTCATCGCCACGTGGAAAAAGTCGCGCCCAGTTGATCGAAAAACGAAAGCATTGTAGACCCATTTCTTTTAACAAAGCAATGTCTTCTTCAACATGATGATAAAAATCAATTGCCTTATGGGAAGGATAATAGTGATCTTTTTTTAACTGAGGATCAATCGTCAGTAATCGTTCTTTCCCCACCGGTAAAATGTCGCAGATCCCCAATCCCTTGAGCCCCTCTTGGTAGGCTCCTTCCGCTTGGTTTGCTGCAATGGCTCCGCCAAATAAAAACTTGTCGGGAAATCCTTTGCTCATAACTATCACTCCTCTTTCTTGATAGCTAAAATTTATCATAGAAAAAGAAAAGCACAATTTTATAAAAAGGCTTACAATTTTTGATTTAAAAAGGTTTTACAAAAAATCTGGTACCTTTTAAAGATAGAAATCCATCTATAAAAAGTACCAGAAAAATCAAAAATCATAAAGTTTATCTTGTTGATGTCGAAAATCGAAGGTTTCTTTATTAAATGGCAAACGGAAAGTCCCTTTATAATCTACAGCAATTCTTGAAGTTAACTCAACGATCAGCCCCTCAGTAGTAATCGTTCGGCTGGTGACTTTCATTGCAGCACTATTTTTTTTAAGATGAAAGACTTGCGCATCTTGCTCCGAGAGATTTACTGCTTCAAAACTCGTCAAACTATGAGAGATATAATAACCAGCATCAATCAATAGTTTCTGAATCGAACCTTTCCCCATCTCTTCATCAAAATAAGGAAATACTTTTTTAGGAAAAATCGACTCTTGAATCTCCGTTACCTTTTGATCAAGAATGCGTAAACGCTTCAATTCCCAAACAGATCCAATCAATTGGGCATCAAAGATATTCGCTTCTCTTTTTGTCATTTCTCGTTCTTTTAATAAAAGGACTTTTGATTCTATTTGATTCGATTTTTTTTCAGTTACCGAGCTGTAGATCAAGCTTGGGTTTACTTTTGTCTTCTTGATTAGATAACCTTTTTTAGGGACAGCTTCCAAAACACCTATATCGATCAATTTTTTTAACGCTTTTCTAACAGTATTTCGCGATACTTCATATTTTTCCGCAAGATTTCTTTCTGAAAGAATTTTTTGGGAGGGTTTGCTCTTCTTTTGATAGATTTTGCTTAATAAATCCTCCACAATAAACTCAGCTTTACTCATTCTTTTTCCTCCTCCCCTTTTCAGACTATAGCTTCCTTCAAATTTTAGCATTAATCTTTGTCAATAAACCACCTACGATTTTTTTAACCTACAGAAATTTCCCTACCTCTCCCATCTGTGAATTTGAAATTTTTTTAATCCTAGGCTGCTATTTATTAAATTTCTCCTCATTTATGTTTTTTGTTTCACAAACTTCATCTCGGTATGGTATAATCATTTTGTTTTTAAGAAAACTATGGGAATACAAAGGAGAAGGAAACATGAAAAAAACTAAAATCACTTTAATCGCTGCATCATTGCTTATGGGAGGCACTCTTTTAGCTGCATGTAGTTCAGATAACGATACAGCTGCAAGCTCATCATCATCAACAGCAGCTTCAACTGCTGCATCAACTGAATCATCAGATGACGTTGTTTCAACTGCTTCTATCAGTGACCAAACTTCAGTGATCGAAAAAGCATTGAGCGCAGATGGTAACTGGATCGTTGCTGTAACTGGCGACATGACATTTGATAACGATGTAACCGTTGATGGCGAATTCCACGACAAAGGTGACGACTCTGCTGATATCTACCGTAAATTTGCATTGTACTCACAAGATGAAGACCGCAACGTAACAGCTGAATACACAGTAACTGTTCCTAAATTGATCGTTAACTCAGAAAACTTCAACATCGTTCACGGTGTAATCAAAGGTGACGTTGAAGTGAATGCTAACGGCTTTGTATTGAACGGTGCAAAAGTTGAAGGTAACGTAACATTCACTTCAAAAGAATTCCAAGATTCAGCAACACTTGACGAAGATGGCGCTTCTGTAACAGGTGACGTAACAGTTAGCGAATAATCTTTCACTGGATTTCTGTGAAATAGATGAACAAAAAACGAGGTTGGCAAGTCGATCGTTGATCCCTTGCCAACTTTTTTTGTTTTTTTATAAACAATTGCATCCGCTCTCATTACTAACATTGTGTAAGTAAGAACAAAGCCCAAGAAAAAAACTGGCTTGCTTACGCAAAACCAGTTTCTTCTTTAGGCGCTTATTCTTCAATAACTGCCCACTTGTAGTCATATTGCGCACCAGCACCGTGTGATACGACCCCTTTTACTTTTGGTGCACGTAAATGAGCTTCAACGTTTTGGTACACAGGGATGACCCCTTGTTGATCCATAATGATTTTCTCTGCATCTAACAAATCTTGCCAGCGAGCATCTGGATTGCCAGCGTTTGTCGTGGCAGACGATTTCACTGCTGCATCGTACGCCTCACTTGTCCAACGACCGCGGTTGTAGGAATTGTCGGTAACAAACAAATCAGTAAAGCTACTAGCATCCGCATAGTCAGCTCCCCAACCACCCATGACGACATCAAAGTCACCTGAGTTTGAACGATCTAAACGAACGGAGAAAGGAACAGGACTTAGGCTAACTTTCACCCCATCCAGCGTGTCTTGGATCGCACTTTGAATATACTCAATGGCCTTTTTGGTTGAATCTGTATCAGAAGCCAAAATTTCAAAGCTCAAGGAATCGATTCCTAACGCCTCTTTGGCTTTTTCCCAATGTTCTTTGGCCTTTTCTTGATCGTATTCAATGACACTTTCCGCTTCATCGACAAAATCAGTATTATCAGTTGGGTTAAAGGTCATTCCTTTTGGTATCAATCCTGTGGAAGCCAATGAACCGTCCCCTAAAATCGATGTCACTAATGCATCACGATCGATGGCATAAGAGATTGCTTTACGCAGATCCTCATTGCGGAATGGCGAATCTTCTTCGCGCTGATTCAACTCGATATAGGAAGTACGGGCTAATGGTTCTGACACAAACGCTTCATCATTGGCCATTTGCTGTGCCAATTCTCCTGTTAAGATGACGTCGTCTGCTTGCCCATCTTGGAATAGATTCAAGGAGGTCGATGATTCTTTTACGACACTAACATTGATGGTATCAAGTTTCACCGTCTCTTTGTCCCAATATTGGTCGTTCTTTTCATATGACCATTCTGTATCGGTTCCTGGCCCATCAAAGCCAGCCAACACAAAGGGTCCATTGTAAACGGCATTGTCGCTTGTTGAAGCATATTGATCGCCGTTGTCTTCTACGACTGCTTGGCTTTGTGGGAAGAAGGATGGAAACGCCAATAAGTATTGGAAGTATGGCGTAGGTGTCGTCAGCGTGATTTCTAATTCATAGTCACTGACTGCTTTGATCCCTAATTCTGAGGCATCTTTTTCACCTGCTGTTATCGCTTCGGCATTGGTTACGGGCGCAAATAAGTACGCATACTCAGAACCTGTTTCCGCACTTACAGTGCGTTGCCAGCCAAAGACATAATCCGCTGCTGTTACTGGTTCTCCATTTGACCATTTGGCATCTTCACGTAATTTCAATTTATAGGTCAGACCATCTTCACTGACTTCCGCTAATTCGGCGGCACCTGCTGGTTCGGGCTTACTATCAGCATCTAAGCGGTACAACCCTTCATACACATTATTTAAAGCACTGAAACTGATCGTATCGGTGGCTAAGGATAGATCGGCACTCGGCATTTCTTGTTGAACCACAACATTAAAAATTTGTTCGGCAGCTGCTGTCCCACTACCACTTGAACTTTCACCTGTACTTGATGTCCCTCCTGTTGAGCAACCTGCTAATACGATTCCACAAACAGCGACAACACCATATCCCCATTTTTTCTTCATCTTACCTACCCCTTATGAAAATCCAAAATTTTCAGAATTATTACAAAACTCTGAATGTAAATAAGATTTTAATAAATATTAATTATAAAAGCAAGCTATTTTTCTCATTTTATTATTATTTATTTTTTATGTTAACACTGCATGTTATTATTTATGACACAAAAACAAAAAATACAAAGCGAAAAAGATCTCGCTTTGTGTTTTTTTATCTTTGGATAGAAACGTGGATTACTCCATTTTATAGCTTTGACGCGTCACTTTCCCCTCTCGTACCGTAGCGATAATAGTTGGCACAGCCCCAATCGCCGTAAATAGATAGACCAGACCTAAGTTCCCGTAATATTGACTCGCTTCCAAATATCCTTCACGAATCAAATCAGGTAAAATACGGAAGGCATAGAAGACATCAACGTCCGTGTAATAATTCGCTACACTGATCGACCAGTCGATACGATTCCCGACATAGACCATGATGATCATGACGATAATACTACTAATAATACCTTTTGTGCTGAGTTTTCCACCTAATAATTCATACCCTTTGATGGCACAGATCGCCATCGCGATCCCAGACAATGCAGCAACATACCCCAGTTGTCCTAATAAAATAATTGCGCCGGCACCAATCAGTGAGCCAAGAAACGCACCCACGGTTCCAGCTAACCAATTTTCTTTTTTCTGCCCTTTTTCCCGTTCTTGCGCAAGGACTGCTTCTTGTTGTTTCTTAAAGCAAGCTTCACAGGCAATGACGGGAGCGCCGCCAATAGCATATAGCGAAACCGGCTCAGTGACCGCGCCGCAGAAGGTACAAGCATTTTGGAAGCCTTTCGTCTTCAAAAAATTCGTCAACTGGTCCAACGCAGTACGTAACTTGTCCACGGTTTTCCCTGCAGTCATCGCTCCGCGTAATGTATAGGCAACTTGATATCCTTGGATCACACAGTCGATGATCTCTTTTGACTCACTTAGAACTTCTTTGACTTCTTCTTGGATGGGAAGTTCGCCATCTTTGCTAAGTGAAAAATGAGCCACTAGAGAATAACTATTGTTATTCTCTTGAACTAAAAAAAGTTTATAACTATGATACGTTCCATAAATCACCCCAGTGGAAGTATCAACGGAGAGCCCCAACGGCTCGGCAAATTTGGTCAATGTCTTCTCGATCTTCTTATTCATTTTTCTCCTTCTTTCCAACAAACACTTACCTTTTTAGGTATAGCTAAAAGTTTAAGGAGAGTAGAAATGAAAGTCAATCAATTTGTTCAAAAAACCTAGTTTTTTTATCTATTCTGTGACAAATCGCCGCAATGCATCAGCAACCCCATGGTCTGTATTGCTAGTCGTCACAAAATCAGCTTTTGCTTTGACCAATTCGGGTGCATTCTCCATCGCAACACCAATACCAGCTGAAGCAATCATTGGCAGGTCGTTAAAATTATCGCCGATCGCTAAGGTTTGCGCCAGCGGCACTTGAAAATAGGCCGCCAATTCATTTAGCGCCTTATCTTTTCCCACAGCTTGATGAGTGACTTCCAAATAATTCTCTTTGGATAAGTAAAAGGCGCTTTCTAAAAATCCAGCGTTCTGGCAGGCAGTATGAAGCGCTCGGATTTCTGCCGTTGTGCCGATCAAAAGAAACTTATGAACCTCAAAAGCTTCTTGTGCCAACAGTTGTTCTAATGAAGTTTCTACAGGAGTCTCTTTGGTGATCGCCGCTTCTGCTCGTGCCCATTGGTCCACTCTTTCGCAATACCACTGATCACCAGAGTAGACATTGATGGAAACACCTGGAAAATCAGTTTTGATGCGCGCAACCAAAGTTTTTGCTTCTGCTTTTTTGACCTCATGACTGAAAATCGGTACCAGTGTGCCCTTTTGATCGTACCCTCCAATCAAGGCACCGTTGTAACAAGCCAAGGGCCAGTCTTCTATCCCTAATTCTTGAGCTATCGGTAGCATTCCTTTCGGGGAGCGAGCGGAAGCCAAAACAAAAGGAATCGCTTGCTGCTTCAATCGTTTGATTTCTTCAATCAAATCCAGATCGATTTGATGCTTATGATCCAAGATCGTCCCATCAATATCACTTAAAATAAACCCTATCTGCTTTTTTTCCAAATAAACCATCCTTTCCCATTCCCCATCCTTTTTACGAAAGCGGATCGAGCCATCGCTTTCGACCAAAACAAGCACCGTTTCCATAAAACGAAAACAGCTTCCTTGACCTTCTTTGCTTCCAGTTTACCATACTAGCCAATGAAAAAAGAGTGCATCGCTGCACTCTTAGGAAGTATAGATATAAAACTCGATTTCCTTCTTGATCGGTTTTTTGATCCAGCTTTTCACAGCAGCTGCCCGCTTCAAGCCCATATGCTCATAAAAACCGAAATTACAGGTGGTATCGGTATAAAGGAAAAACGGAGCCGTTTTTTCCTGCTGGACCATCGCTAAAAAGGAAGTAAAGAGCTGCTTGCCTACACCCAATCCTTGTGTTTTGGGACTAACGGCAAACAAACCAACTTCGGTCTGAAAAGGAGTTTGTAAGTCTTTCAACATCGCTTGATTTAACTCAGCCACCTCCTTGGCATAATGCAGCAGCGTGTTTCTCCCTTCTTTCATAAGCAGTAAGCAGCCAGCATGCCAAATCGTTTTCCCCCAATAGCGCGCTGGATGAAGCTTCTTCCCTCTCTTACTATCTGCTAATAAGATACCGACAGCTTCACCATTTAAAAGAGCCACCCGCGAATAGGTCGCACGGGCAAGTTCATAACACAAAAAGACATGAGCAAAGTGCTTGGCGGTCTTCTTGTCAAATTGCTTGTCGTAGTTCCAGCTATCAATAATCACTTGCACAAGCGCAGGCAGATCTTCTCGTTTAAATGGTCGATACGTTACTTTTTTATTCATTCTATCTTCCTCCCAGTAGTTGACTATCCTTAGTATAAAGTTTACAGTAACTGTAAAGTCAAGGAGGAACTTCATGAAAACCAAATTAAAAGTATCGGAAATGGCACGCTTAGCGCGGATCAATCCTCGGACACTCCACTATTATGACGAGATTGGGCTATTTCAACCAAACAGCAAAGACGAGAACGGGTATCGGTATTATTCCCTTGATCAACTTTTGGATCTCGGATTGATCCTGTCATTGAAAGAATTATCGATGCCCTTAAAAGAGATCCAAACAGCGCTGCAGGGGGATGCCGAGACCATGAGAAACTTATTGGAAGCCAAGCGGCAAACCATCGATGAAAAAATTCAGCAGTTGACCAACATCAAAAAAATCATCGAACGAAAAGCTGCGGATTTGCGCCTGGCTGCAGAAAAAACTTCCCCCTTCACCTTGAAGGAACAGCCAGAGGAATATTTCTCCCTCAGTCCTAGATTAAACGGCAGCTCCATCCCAGAGATGATCACCCAAGCCTACGATCTTTTGATGGCACAGCCTTATCTATTCTCGAATAACGAGTACGGTTCTATGATTCGGACGAACAAAGACGATACGCAAGACATCGACTACGTTTACGTGCGGCAAGAAGAGCCGCAAGGGACTTCCTTCGTGAAACCAGCAGGATGCTATTTAACCGCCATTTATCAGGGGGATGACGAAGGATTGAAGCAGTTCTATCAAAAACTCAAGCAGCTGATTGCGACGCACCAATGGCAAATCGATGACTACTTCTATGAACGATCGATCCACGAAACGACCCTTAGCAACGAGCAAGCTTATTTGACAGAGATCCAAGTTCGGATTTTATCTGAGGAATAATGATTCGTTCAAACTGCGCTAAAAAGCAAATAAAAAACGCAACGACAACGAGCAGCTTCTTTCGCCTCGTTGTCGTTGCGTTTTATTTAAATCAAATGGTTTTCTTTCAACAGATCGCCAATGTAGGTATGTTCGGTTTTCTTAACGAAGCCTTCCAAGAGTTTCCGTTCGATAAACGGCAGCTCCATTTCCGTAATTTTTTTCTTATCGGTCAGATAATAGACAGCTTTGGCCAAAGTACGTAGATCATAAGCGGAAGCAAACACTTCTGGTACCCCACGTTCCACAGCTAATAGCTGATAAACAGCCTCCATTGCAGTCCGAACGGAATATTCTGTTGTAAAAACAGTGTCTCGTTCAGTCTCTGCGAAATTACCGATAAAAGCTAAGTTTTTGGAGCCATTTGGAATAACCAATGGCCGATCCCCTGGTTCACGCAGCATGAAGTAAGAAGTGATAAACGGCATGTAGACAGGGACTGCCACACTTGATTCTTTTGAAATGCGTTGGATTTCTGCTTCTGGCACGCCTAAATGGTAAAGCAGTTCTTGCACGATTTCTTGTCCAGAACATTGTTCAATTGGTTTTTTGATGTAGTTCCCTGGTGTATTTGACAACAAGCCATACACCCATGTGATCGTTTGTTGGTCTTTTTGTTCTTTAAAGTGCGGTTGGCGATGGGTCGCAAAGCTCATCATCCAATTGGAATCTTTGATGGTGATGATCCCGCCAGTGACGATTCTGCCTGTTCGTAACTTGCGATGGGTCAATTTTTCTAAATAAGGTTCCACATCAAAATTCTGCCAAGTCACGGTTGCCGAAACAAACCAGCTTTCTTCAGGTAAGTTTTCATAAAAGACTTCTGGATGACCAAACTCAGGCGATTGCGCCGCCAAGTTTTTCCATAAACGCCAGCTGCCACCAGGTGCTTTTGAGATAGGCGCTGGAGTATAATGGTCCCCTTGCGTGGAACTTTCAGTGATCGATCCGTTGGTAACAAAGACCAAGTCATCTTCTGATAAAGGAATTTCTTCGATTGCCCCCGCTTTTTCTAGCACAAGTTTTTTAGCAACTTTTTCCTCGCCCACGATCCGAACATCGATATTGCTGACGGTGCATTCATATTGGAAGTCAACTCCTTGTTCTTCCAAATAAGCAAGTAGTGGTTTGACCAATGACTCATATTGGTTGTAACGGGTAAATTTTAACGCAGTAAAATCAGGCAAGCCATCGATATGGTGCACAAAACGCAACACATAGCGGCGCATTTCAATCGCCGAATGCCATTTTTCAAAGGCGAACATCGTACACCAGTATAGCCAAAAATTAGATTCAAAGAATTCTTCGCCAAAAACATCTTCGATTTTTTTCCCGATCAATTGATCTTCTGAAGTCATAAATAATTGGGTTAATTCTTTTTGTGCTGTAGCAGACAAGGTAAATTCTCCATCATCTGCTGCTCGTTGGCCGCGATTGTGGATGATCCGACAGTTAGACGAATTTGGATCATCGTGGTCCAACCAGTAAAACTCATCTAGCACCGAAGCATCTTCCACCTCCAAAGATGGAATCGAGCGAAATAGATCCCACAGACACTCAAAATGATTTTCCATTTCTCGACCGCCGCGGGTCACAAATCCATCATGGGGAATGAATTTTCCGTCTAATGAACCGCCTGATAAAGAAAGTTCTTCAAGGACGTGGATTTTCTCACCCGCCATATGGCCGTCACGGATCAAGAAGACTGCCGCAGCAAGTCCTGCTAATCCCCCACCAACAATATAGGCTTCTTTCTTTTCGACATCTTTCGGTTTTCTGCTTCTTGCAAAAGCTTCGTAATTTCCGTTCGTATATCTCATGTAGATCCCTCCTAATATTGGTACGTTTTTATGGTATCAGTAACTATTTTTTTTGACAAAAATTTGTACTAGTAAAAACAAGTGATTTTGACAAATCGGCCTTTTTGTCAAAAAAACAGGGCAAAGCCCCACCTTTTAAAAAGATCTGCGCCCAACCCAAAAAGCGCCCCTAAGAAAACTGATGGCAGCTTTCTTAGGGGCGTTTCTAACAAAGGACAAACCCTTTGCCTATTCAATGAAACATTTATTTCACTCGTAGAGCGAAGCTAGCAGTCGAAAAGCCTGATTGTGCTTCGGTGACTGTATAACCCGTGCTTGGCGCATGGATATAGCTTGTATTACTGGTAGCGATCGCTACGTGGTAGGTATTCCCTTTTTGACCCCAGAACAGCAAGTCGCCAGCTTGTGCTTGCGAGACAGGAATGATCGTCCCTGCGCTTTCTTGTGGGACTGTCCAATCACCGATGTTTTTGCCCGTCACTTTTAAGAAGACATAACGTGTAAACCCGGAACAGTCGAAGACATCTGGTCCTTTGCCTCCCCATTGATAAGGAGTGCCAATATGTTTTCTAGCTTCTGCAACGATCGCTGCTCCGTTCACGCTCATAGGAACATTGGTATTGCCTGCGTTGTTATTGTTGCCAGAAGTCGTTGCACTGACTTCCTTCGCATACGCTGCAGATACCCAGCCACCCGTTGATAACTTATACCAAGTGGCATTGCCATTGACTGACGTACCTTGTTTTTGAGCGACTGCTTTGAAGGTAGCATTGCTGCCCAAACTGCTGACTACACTTGCAGAAGTCGATGCATTTGAGCGGACATTCATACCAGTGGTTGTTTGGAACGTTTTATTGATGGCTTGCTCACTCGCATTGTTTGAGCCGTTTGATGAACCAGTGTTGCTTGAACCTGTGTTTGAATTATTGTTATTACTTGTATTTCCAGAACTAGACGTGACGTCACGCACATATGCCGCTGTGATCCAGCCACCAGTCGATACTTTGTACCAAACATTGGTGCCGCCAACGGATGTGCCATTTTTCTGGGCAACGACCTTCACCGTCGTGCTGTTGCTTAGGCTGCCAACGACACTACCACTTGTTGAGGCACTCGAACGGACATTCAATGCCGCTGTTGTTTTCACGTTCTTGCTGATAGCCGTTTCTGCAGAAACACTTGTGTTGCCGCCAGAAGAACTATTTCCTGTCGAACTGCTGGAAACATCTTTGACATAGGCTGCCGTGATCCAACCGCCTGTGGACAATTTGTACCAAGTGGTCGTGCCATTCACCGACGTTCCACTCTTTTGTGCAACAACTTTCACCGTCGCATTGCTGCTTAGTCCACGTACGACACTAGAACTAGTCGTTGCATTTGAACGGACGTTCAATGCAGTGGTCGTTTTCACTGATTTCGAAATTGCTTTTTCCGATGAAGAAGACGACGACGAATTGGACGAGCCTGTATTGGCAGAAGAAGAGCCTGAAGTGCTTTTCACATAAGCCCCTGAGATCCAGCCGCCTGTTGATAGCTTATACCATGTTGTATTGCCATTCACTGAGGTACCCTTCTTTTGAGCCACCGCAGTGATTGTTGTATTTGCTCCTACACCACTTACGATAGAGGCACTTGTTAAAGCATTTGAACGAACATTCAGTGAAGCTGTTGTTTTAAATTGTCGATTGATCGCCGTTTCAGCTGACGATCTGGCAAGAGTAGCAGTTGTGTTGGTTGATGACGAAGCGTTTGTCGTTTCGGTCGCATGAGCAAGAGACGTAAAGACACCTGAAGTCGATGCTAACGCTGCTGTGATACCCAATCCTTTTTGTACGAAAAGGGACCGTTTTTGTTTCACTAAACGCTTACGTTTGATTTTCCGAGATTCCAATAAAACACCCCCTGTACCCCATTTTAACAAAAATTAATATTTTTTGATATTGTTTTCGTTTTGTATTTTTTTAATTTACGTTTAATAAAACGTGTCATTTATTTTCCTGCGTTATTCTTTTTGATCACTTTCTCTTTGGTGTTGCTCAATGGCACTCTATTTACAAAGATTTCTATAAACGACAGAAAAATGCTATTTCATTCAACGTTATTTTAATTCGCGAATAAAAACAGGATTTTTTTTGCAAACAAACCCACTTTTTGAAAAACAAGACTGTTATTTGAATAACATTTCTTTCCTGATCCCCTTTTTCAAAAATCGATACTAAAACCACCCATTTATCATTCCTTTTTTACACGAGGGATTCTGTGAAAAAATTGTTTCAAAAAGAACGCTGCTTTCACCTTTGTGATCGACGCTTAGATGAAATCCTGTTACATCGCTTCCAACCGCATGCGAATTTTTTAATAGAGAAGTCCCTCATCTCTGCCAAAAGAAATATTTTCACAATGTGTTTTACGAGAAAGATTATAACACCAAGGAGAAAACCAAGGATTTGCATAAGTTTGTGAAATCATGCTATACTTAAAAAAAGGAAGAGGTGACCGAGTATGAAAACAAAGACGAAAGAAAAAGTGTATGCTGAACGACAACATAACTATAAAACGAAAAAAGAAGAGATTTTCAAAAAAGCCCTAGATTCCGTACCGACCACAGACAAGAAAAAAGAAGAACAGAAAAAGAAAGCGTAGACTCCTGCGTTTTCTTTTTCTGTTGATTTATAAAAAAGACGAGACTTCACCGATTTTGGCGAATCTCGTCTTTTTCACAATTTTTTTTGTAAACACATGATGCTCCCTATAACTGCCATAAATCCTACTAGCTCCACCACTGTGAAGTGATCATGAAAAACAATGATCGATAAGAAAGCAGCCAGCAGTGGCTCAACTGCTGTTAAAACTGTTGCAAGTGTTGAGGATAAATAGCGTAAACTTGTTAAAAAAATCAAATACGCTAGTGCTGTTCCAAATAAAATGACCACCAGCAAATAAAGAATCACTTGAACGTTCAGTTGACTACCTATCTGCCACATTGGATGAACCACATTCCCCAAGCCTCCACCAATCAACATCCCCCAACCGACAACTGGTAAACTCCCATATTTTTGCAAGAGTTTACGCGGCTGTATAGAATAAAAAGCTAGTGATATCGCTGATGCTAACCCCCAGCCTAGCGCAGATTGGGAAGTCGCTAATTGCTCAATCTGTCCTTTTGATGCCACAGCCGTCACGCCAAGTAAGGTTACCAATAACCAGAAACATGTCTTTAAAGAGGGGAACTGCCTTTTGGCTATCGCAGCATAGAGTAAAACAAAGAAAGGTCCAGTATATTGAATAATCGTTGCAAACGAAGCATTGCTTTGCTCAATCGTTTTAAAGTAGGTAAATTGAACGAGAAACATGCCTAAGAAAGAAAACAAGAGCAGCTGAATGAAGTCCTTTTTCTCCCGAAATGGGGAAATCAATCGGGCGCGATCCTTTAACCCAATACTTAGCAACAAACACCCTGAAAGAACCAATCGTGTTGAAACGAGCCAATTTGCTGAAATACCATATTTTGTAAATAAAATTTGTCCAGCGATGCCAGAAACTGCCCACAAAGCTGCTGCTGAACAAGCATAAACAATCCCAACTGTTTTTTTCATAAAAACTCCTTTTGTCTTTCGCTTAACTTTGTTAGTATTATACCGAATCAGATAGTGAATTTTTGTCAATATCCTGATTATTTTTAACACTATTAAGTAAAAAGGTGGTGCGGTATGTACTTTGAACGCACAGAAGAAAACGAAGAAACGACCAAACATACAACTACAAATCGCTCCTTTGCAATTTATCAACGTTGCTTGCAACAAAAGCGTGGCGACCAATTGCCTCTACATTGGCATGACGAGCTACAAATCGTATGGGTCGAAGAAGGTAGCTTCATGTATACGATTGACGACGAGCAAATTTTGCTAAATAAGAATGAGGCGATCATTATTAATAGCCGTGTACTCCATGGTGCTGTTTTAGCTTCAGAAAACGTCCGATATTGCTGCTTTGATTTTTCTTCAGGCTTTATTGCTGACCCTGTTTTTAAAGAAGCGATCGAACAATTAGTCCACGATCGCACCCGCAGCTATCGGCGCTTAACCTTAACCGCCCAACATCAAGCATTTGTTCAAACCGTGCGTCTGCCTCTGCTTATTGAACAACGATTTACTCTCTATGAATTGTTTTTAGCTGCCCTTTCACAGCTAATGGCTGCAAGGCCTGCTTCACCCAAGAAAGAAACTATCTACTTAATGCTGGCATTTGTCCATGAGCATTATCAAGAACCATTAACGGTTCCTGCGATCGCTAAAGCTGCTGCCATCAATACACGTACTTGTACCGCCCTTTTTCGGCAATACACGACATTGACCCCAATCAACTATCTGATTGATTATCGATTGTCTCAAGCCAAAAACCTATTGATCGAAACGGATGAGCCTGTCTCAACCATCTGCTACCACGTTGGCTTCAATCACTTGAGCTACTTCAGCAAAAGATTTCAGCGTAAATTTGGTTTAACGCCGCTACAGTATCGCAAGACCTATCGCGAAGATGATAGAAATTAGCTGATCGGTACCAACAGAGTCTCTCATCTAGATAAATTTTGCTATATTCTATAAGCGTTTCAGTACTTTTTTCACTTTTACACTCATTGGTCCATAAGAATCTCCTTGAAATCCTTTTCTAAAAACCACACACCCAATATTTAGTAGGCGAAAACACGTTCCTACAATATATTGTGTATAAACCTGTTGAAACTGTGCATAACTAAAAAGCCTGCGATTTTTTTCGCAGACTTTTTTATTTATTGACAAGCTATTATTAATCTAGAGATAAATAATAGCTCACATTATCTGGTAGCGGTTTAAATCCATTCTTTTTGTAAAAATCCGCTGCTGGCATACTTTCTTCGGTATCTAACAGGATCGTTGGAATCTCTTTCTTGAGCAGATCCTCTTTGATCCTTTCTAAAAAAGTGGAACCCAAGCCTTTTCCTTGGTGCGTGCCAGTAATTAAAAAAGTATCGATCACATACTCTTTTCCTTGATACCAGGGCTTGATAAAGCCTAATGAAAGACCAATCAATTCATTCGATGCTCGGTCTGTTAGTCGATAACCAATAAAAGTATTCATTGCCATCATTGATGATACATAGTCGGTGATTTGCGGCACTGTCAATTGGTCATTCCATGGTTCTGCTGAAAATACGGAAATATAGTGGTCCACGACTTCTGCTAAATCCGCCGTGGTTAATTCACGCATGCTTACATTCTTTTCCATCCTATCTCCTGCTTCCATTTCTATTTCGGTAAGGGCCTATACTCGAGGAATCCACTAGTTTTTGTGCGTGTATCAATTATCGATTCGTTTGGCATAGCCATTGCCATAACTCGTATAACGACGCTTTTGGTTGACGGCCATTTTTTTATGAATCTCTGCTTCAAGATCGATGGAAAGGATTTCCGCTAACCCAAGAAGATAAATCGCCACATCCGCCAATTCTTCTCCTACCTCTTGTTGCTTCCGATACGCGTCAAAGGCTTCCCCTACTTCACCATATAAAGCCAAAAACTCTTTTTCAATATTTGTGACATTGAATTGGTGATCGATTTTGTTTTGATAAATCGCTTTTTGCATTTCTGAAATTTTCATAGTCGCTCCTTTTGGGATAGTATACCATTTAATTAAAGTTCAAAATAGAAACTTAGTAAAAAAATCACCTCAAAAAATAGTGACCCCCAAAACGTTAGAATTTTGTTCTAACTTTTGTAGGTCACTCTAGTATAGAATTCATCCTGTTTTGTTTATTCTGCCCGCTCCAATTCAGCAGATTTGATTGCAACCCGTTGAGCGATTTTTAAAAATGGAAAATAGATTGCTACACAAACGACGATGATGATCACTTGAACCAAAACAACTTTAAAATCCCCTTTTGATGCCAATAATGCACTAAGAATTGGTGGTGTCGTCCAAGGAACCATCACAGAAAGCGGCTCAATGAATCCTACTGCGGTAGCAAAGTAACCAATCAACGTCGCAACAATTGGACTTGCAACGAAGGGAATGATCATTGGTAAATTGAAGACGATCGGTAAACCAAAGATGATTGGCTCGTTGATATTAAAAATACCCGGAGCTAGGGATAGATTGACGACATCTCGAAAAGGTTGGTAATTGCGAACGAATAAGAGCACTGCAATGATCAAGCTGATCGTAAACCCAGTCCCACCTAGTTGAGCAAAAACCGTCACGAATGCTGAATTTAAGATATTGGGCGGCGCAGCGCCTTCTTGCACGGCTTGCATGTTTTCATTCATATTGACTAACAGCAATGGATCTAACAAGGTGCCATTGATGACGGTTTGGTGAATGCCTAAAGTAAACAGAAAATTGCCCGTTGAATAGATGATCAAGAACCCAAAAATCGATGTGTTCAATAAACGCAGTGGTTCTTGGATCACTGTTGAAATGATTTGAATCAGGTCGGTATCAAAGGCTGCTAGCACGGTTGCAACTACGGCAAAGAAGGAAATCACCAAAATAGCAGGGATCAACGTGCTGAAGGATTTGCTGACGGCAGGAGGAACTTGATCCCCTAAATTGATTTTTAAGTGCTTGTTTTCTGACAGTCGAATAAATAATTCCGTGGCAACTAACCCACAAATGATTCCAGAAAACATCCCTTTGGTTCAGACATCGTCAAATAGCATCACACCACTGATGGTCACTTCTGCTTGAGCGCCTTCTGGCATCACGGCATGAGCCATCGCCAACATGACCACTAAGCAAGTCGTTGCCACAAAGGTTGCATTGATGGCGCTCGGATTGTTTTTGTTGCGGCAAAGAAAATAAGCGATCATCGGGGCGATCAGCAGACCGGCGATATTCAATGTTCCATTGGTGATGGAATTGCCAAACACTTGCATTCGCGCCAAGGTAGCCCCTTCTAAAAACCATGGAAAGAAGACATTATTAAACAACACAGCGATCCCTGCGATAATAAAGGCAGGCATTAAGGTCGCAAACGCATCACGAAGACTTTTGAGATGAACCTGATTGCCGAGACGGACCGAAAACTCTGTAAATTTATCTAAAAACGTGCGCTTTTCTGCTGCCATTTTCTGTTCCTCCTACTCTGTATATGGGTTTGTATAGATCGTACTACCATTCGTTTTGATCATTTCTTTGAACCATTCATACGATTTTTTCGGTACACGTTTCATATCTCGCAACTCATGGTTGCCACGATTGACATACACGAGCCCGTATCGTTTCTCCATATCACCTTGCGAGCTCAAATGTCGATCAGTCCCCAGCCAAGATACCCAAGACAGACCACTCCATCTTCCACCATCGCTTCAAACATCGCTCGAATATGCTCTTGATGGTAGGCAATGCGGTAATCATCTTGAATCGGTTCTTTGCCATTCCAATGCTCTCTGACCCCAATCCCGTTTTCAATCGGAAACACTGGCAAGCGGTACCGCTGATAGACTTTATTTAAAACATCACGGAAGCCGAGCGGATCAATTTGCCAGTTCCATTCCGTCGTTTCAATATACGGATTGTCTTGTTTTCCAAAAGTCATGTGCCGATTCGGCGGCGTTCCTTCAGGAATTTTTTCAGCATTCAAGGTAGAAGAAGCATAATAGCTAAAGGCAATGTAATCATTTTTCTGCGCTGCGATCGCTTCTAATTCCCCAGGTAAAATATTCATATTGAGTTGATGATTTTTCACGTATCGGTCTTGTGCTGCCGAATACTTGCCGTGCGCATAGCAATCTAATAAAGTAAAGTTCGCAAATTCATCAAACTCTCTTGCTGCTTTGATGTCTTGTGGACGACAACTCGCTGGATACGCCTCAGAATACGCCAGCATGCCGCCGATCTTCGCATTTGTTGTTTCATGAAGATAATTACAGATTTCTGCATGGCAAACCATGACATTGTGGAAAATCTGATACAATTCTTCTGTCGTTTCTTCCCCTTCTAAATAACCGCTGATCTTAAAACCATGGTCTTGGTGGAAAAGATTTTGTTCGTTAAAGGTTAACCAATAATGGACTTTATCCGCAAAACGATCTACCATTTCTTTTCCAAAACGAATGAATGCGTCCTTCACTTCTTTGCTGATGAACCCGTTATAGGTTTTCGCCAGATGCAGAGGCATATCAAAATGGTACAAACAAATCATAGGCTCGATCCCTCGAGCTAACAGATCATCAATAAACCGATCGTAATAGGCGATCCCTTCTTCATTAAAGGCGCCATCTCCATCGTGAACGACCCTTGACCAAGAAATTTGGAAACGATACATGTTCATCCCCAAATCTTGCATATAATCAAAGTCTTCTGTATACGCATGATAGTTATCATTTGCTACATGCCAATCGCTAGCCTGTTCCGAAGCTTCCCTTATATCATAAACGGATAAGCTTTTACCGCCTTCATTCCAACCCCCTTCTGTCTGCATACTGCTGACACTGTTCCCCCAATAAAATTTTGTCATATTGATTCCTCCATCATTTGTATTCGCTTACAAAATCTATTATAATTAGGTGAAATAGGCATGTAAATTTTTCAAAAACTCATGTAAAGCTTTTTCTATACATGTGAATTTCAGCGGATTCTTTAGTGATAGACCTTGTTTTTATCCCCTTCAAACAAAACTCAAGTCCATGAATTTCTTTACATAAGGAGTGATGACTATGACAAAATACAAAGAGATCGTTGATCAGTTGCGGACGAATATTTATGAAGGTGTTTTTCCAGCTTTATCAAAACTACCGGAACAAACGGCGTTAGCCAAACGATTTCAAACCTCGCGAATGACGATCCAAAAGCGCTAAATCAACTGAAGCAAGAAGGCCTTATTTCCACCAAAAGAGGTCATGGCACCTATGTCAATTCAGCGACCTACCAAGGACAGATCAATGAGTATATCGGTCTAGTCAACCGATATGGCGGGCGGCATAAAGTGCAAAGTAAAATCATTAGTTTCAATGTTCGTTTTCCAGAAGCCAACGAAATGGATTACTTGTCCTTGCGAGAAAACGAACCTGTTTATGATATCGTACGACTGCGCTATGTTGATAACGAACCCTTTGAATTGGAGTACACGATCATGCCCATCAAAACCATTCCCGATATTGATATGGCGATCCTTGAACACTCGATCTATCGATATATCACTGATTCCTTACATCTCAAAATAGGTCCCGCCATACGTAAAATCCGTGCCGACAAAGCGGATTCCTATGATATCAAATATTTAGAAGTCGATCCCAATGATCCGATCTTAGAATTAGAACAAGTTGCTCGTCTCTCCGACGGACGACCCTTCGAATTTTCGCAAACTCGTTATCCTTACCAAAATCGTGAGATTTACTATCTTTCTGAACCTTAATGGCAAAAAAACAAGTCTGAAGAAAACTCAGACTTGTTTTTATTGTCCAGGGAAGGTGAATTCGTTAAGATTCTTCGGTTTTTTCGCCGTTCGCTCAGGGCTGACCCAAACGCCGCTGCCGTAACCAAGGATGGTCTTGACGGCTGGAATAAAGGTAGTGACGATCGTTATGGCATTGATCATCCAGTAAAACAGCATGTAAAAAGGGGCAAAACGGAAATATTTCAGCTTGCTGCGGTTATCATCCGCCAAGAGGCTGGTAAATAGCTGCATGACCCCCGCAATCATCTCGAAACAAACGAAGAGAAAGGCCATCGTAAACATATGATAGATCCGTTCGTAATTCCCAGTTGCACCATAATAGATCAGATAGAAGACAAACAAGGCAGATGAAAGCCAGAAAAAGAATGACCAGATGATACTTAATGTTTGATCGACAAACATAGCGGTTCGACCAATGTTTTCAAAAGGATGCAAAAAGACCTTTTTAAAGTTGGTCAGCCATACTTCTGTACCGCCCTTCGCCCAGCGTTTCCGTTATCGGTAGAGCATCTTGAGTGTTTCTGGCACCTCCATGAAAAACATCACTCGTGAAGCAAATAAAGACAGCCAACCTCGGAATTGGTGGTCCCAGGCAATACTGATGTCTTCTGTGGCTCGATTTTGTCGAAACAGACCCACGTCCATCAATGCCGCGCGGCGGTACATCGTATTGGCACCGCTATAAGCATAGATGACCCCAAAAACGGCTTGCTGGGTCCGTTTGATAATTCCTACAATACTTGAAAATTCAACGGTTTGTGATTTCCCTACGATCGTTGTGCGATTTTGAACATCCATATTCGCCGTAATGGCAGAGATATTGATGGAGTCTTGGCGGATGAAATAATTGACATATTTCCATAACGCATCAGGTTCAGGAACCGTATCTGCATCGTTGCTCAAGATCAATTCCCCTTTGGCAAACCCTACCCCAATATTAAAGGCATGGACTTTTCCTTGGTTTTTTTCGATGCGCAACACTCTTAGATTTGGGTACTGTTCCATCAATCGGTCTAATATCACAGGAGTTTGATCCGTTGAGCCATCATCAGTCACCATCACCTCATAATTGCTGTAGTTCAGATTGTTCATTAAATAATGAATCGTGTCTTCAATAACGATTTCTTCATTGTGAGCTGGTACCATAATCGTGATCATCGGCTCGATCTCTTCGGGGATCGGTATCCACTCTAATTGACGATAACGGAACAAAAAACGATTGCAGATCACCCCGATGAACCAAGCAAAGCCACCTAAAATTGGATACGTAAAGAGAATCATTAAAACGACTGTTAAAAATGTATCCAACCATGGGAACCCAGTATCAAAATTGACAACCATCAGCCTACCCCATTTCTACGGAAAAGTTCTTGGATCTCTCTTTCTCCGATGTTTTGCTCCGGTGCAACCGCGTAGTATTTTGCCCCGTGGCGTTCTTCTTTCGTCCCGAAGCGTTCTTCGTAAAATGCTTCTAGCAACTCTTTGCGTTTTTCCAAGGCAGCTTCATCATGCATCGATTGCTTTTGCAGCAATCGTTTGAAGCGGCGGTTGTTCCTCAAGGTCAACAAAGTAAACGTAAGAACTAAAATCAAAAAAGAAATGCCTAAAAATAACGCTAGAAATTCGAAAGTGACTGCTTCTTCTAAATAGGTCCGAAAGGCGATCCGATCCGCCAGATTCGGCAGCGTCAACGGAATGGCCAGCCAGACAAAGGGAACCAAGACCATCAGCCAAGCAAGAATCGTCAAAATCGTTTGGCGGGTCTTTAAAGCGGAACGACCTTTTTGAAAATACGCATCGGTGACCAACCGTTCTTTGACTTCTTCCCGTGTCACTCGTTGTTTCATTTTACTCACTCCTTAAATTTTTTTATTTGCTGTGAAGAAAAAGAAGCAACAAAAGCAAGTCGTCTGGACCTGCTTCGTTCTTCTTCTGTTTGTTTCACTTAGATTTCTTGCCAACTTTCAACGCATTGAACAGCGTGTGAAATTGGCCTTTAAAGGACATCACTTGCTCAAACACATCTTCCCCATCATTCAGCATCTTGACCGTCACCCAGCCTAATGCTTCGGTAATACCGCTAGCCACACTGGCATTGATTGCAGCTCCAGCAACGGTGCCGACTGCTGGGACAAATTTCAAGATATTGCCAACGGCACTGCGACCAAAACTCACAACGACTAGCTCTTTCGAAATACTTTTCGCTAACCCTTCACGCCATGTTCGCCCAAAAATACGATACAAACGAGCCATCATTGTCATCTGAACTGGCACAAGTAACACTGCATCTGAAAAGGGAATCGGTGAACAGCCGATGATCGCCGCCGTCAAAGAAGCCGCATGGATCGTGCGGTGGGCTTTTTTTCGTGTTTCATCATCTACGCCAACTAAAAACTCCTCAAACACCTGATCAAATTGATCCTTGCTTTTCGCTAACACTTTTTCCGCCTGAGCTTTTGATCTGTCATAGCCTTTCATCACCAAGGCAGCCGATTTTTTCGGCATTCGCTTCATGACATCCGCAAAAAAAGAAGTAAACTCCGCTTCTTCTTGCAACTCTTCTCCCATTTGACTTTGCTCGACTTGAACGGACTGTTCCGTTAATAATTCATTTTCGTTTTGCTTCTTTTTGCGTTTTATCCATGGTTTTTTCAAAGAAATGTCTCCTTCTTTCGACTCGTTGTTCATTTAAAAATCAAAGTGAGCCATGATTTTGTTCCTCTTTCTATTTTAGCTCAGGTTTTTCAAGATAGCGAAAATGTAGCTTGAGAGAGCTTACACTTGCTGGAAAATGCGAATTTGCATCTTTAGATTATTTATTTATATTATCGTTTTTTTATGCTATGATACACAAAAGGAGTGGATCAAATGAAAAAGAAATTGAATTGGAAAGTCCTTTTTTATCTAGGCTTATTGACTTACTTTCTTTTAAGCGGGATCTTCGCATTCTTTGGAGTCGAAATACCGTTTCTTTATAAACGTTGATCTTCACGTTTTCTCAGAACCATATCATTCAACTCTTTGCTCTATGTTGAGAGAATCCATCATTCTATCGTCCATTCAATCTAATCAGAAAAGGTGATTTTCTTGTCCATTTTATTTGATCTATTGCAGCTGCTTGCTGTTATCTGTATCGCGTATTTATTGTTCACAAAAAACCATTTCCTCAAACAATTAACTGCTGTTCAGAAAATGGTCTTTGTCGTTTTATGTATTTCGGTGATACTGCCGGCCCTCTACGAATTTATTACTGGTTTTGCGCATGGATTTTGGGAACGGTTGTAATTGACGTTCCTTACAAAACTCGCTGCCTTTACAAAACAAATAGATAGCTTATATCTACCAATCCTTTCTCCTTTTATTCAAGCAATGAACCAATTCTTTGGTGCTTAGAATACTAAGAAGAAAGGTTTTTTGTCTTTTTCTGTGTTGAAGTATTTTTTGATCGCACAAAAAAAGAACCCCTCAAAAGAGGAGTTCTCAAGGCTTGCTTACATCATGCCGCCCATCTAAGGTTGTCTGGCACACTCAATTACACTAGTATAAAAATGCCTATATAACAGCCTTTTTAACAATTTCAATTATAAAAATAAATCAACTAGCTCGAACTAATAAAGTTATTTTGCCCCTTTTTTGCCCCCTATTCTTTATTTAAGTCCTTTACAATACGAACAAACGTTCGTATACTGAAGATGAAATAAACAAGAGGAGTGGTCAAAATGAAATATAATGATTTTAAAAACCTTTTGGAAAACCGTCTATCTGGTTACGAAGTATTTATGCAAAAAGCCGAGGAATTCCAAATTGCTAAGAATAAACTGCGTTCTGGAAAGGCTAAGTGGAATGACAAAAAAGTTAACAAAGCAATTAACGGTATGTGGGATCAAGCTGCACAAAATATCTATCAGACTGTAAAAAATATGGATAAGATTCCAAATAATCGATCACTAGACCCTTACAATGATTGGCTTAAATTTATGGAAAGTAGAAATCTATTTGAAGTACTGTCAGATTCTCTTGCTGATGTCGAAATGGAATAGGAGTGATCGATATGCAAATACCGTTAGCGCATCAAAGAACCTATGCATTAGAAAGATATTACTACGAGTTTATAGAACGAATGGGACCGGCACATTTCATGTACGACCAGTTCGTTAGAACAATGGAAAATTTTGGGAAACCCTATTTCACTGTGCCAATCAGCTATAGTCATTATTCGGAAGAGTTGGCTTTTGTATTTAAAATAGACGGAGACAATTATCTTTTTGATCATGTTAGAACGCAAGACAAGATTCTCCGAAAATACGATCCTAGCATAAAATATAAGCCCGGCGGTAACTGATATGAATGTAATCAGCCAATACGAGCAAAGCTATTTATCCTATTCCGAGTTTATAAATGAATTCCCGGACAGTATTTCTGAATCACAGGAAGCTTTATATGGCGCAAGATGTATTGAATTTTATGTTGCTGTCACTTTAGGTAAAACGGATTGTCGCTATTATGTACAAGCTTACGGAGGCGATTGTTATGAAATCGATGAAAGGCTATGTATCGAAGATACGAGTATTGAAGATGAGCAAGACCCCTTTGGTGCGGTTCTCTTTGGATAACGAGAATTGCTTGATTGCTGCACATAGTTTGAATTTCTTGGCAGATGTGGATGAAGGAATGGAGATTGTGGTTGCTGGTGAGTATAATAGTAGGAAACAATTTGTTGTTAGGAAGTATTCGGTGATTGGTAAGACGAAGATCATGATTGAATTTGAAAATATCAATGTTCGATAAGCGCATTACTTTTCCTATTCAGTAAATTACTATATGATTATTATGATGACGGAACATAGTTCCACTTGCACGGCATATGAGAATATGCTGTGCTTTTTTTTCAAAAAACAACCACTCCCGGGGAGGAGTGGCACAATTAGAAAAAAAGTTTTTTTATATGGGAAATTAACTATATGAGCAATCTAAAATTTATTCAAACCTTTTGCTCAAAAATAACCCACCCTCAAGGAGAGTGGGCCTGAAAAAAGATATAAAATGAAATAGCCCCGGTCAAGGCTATGACTCCATTCTACAAGAACATAGTTTTTATTTCAACAAAAAATCCACCCTATTCTGCCTAGAGTGGACTAAAAGAAAAGTAAACAAATGAAAAATTGGATTGGTTGGTATGAATCTATGATACATCTTTTATTAATTAAACTGAACCAATTTATGACGATTTTCTAATCAATAATATCTATTACATTGAAATAATGATAAAATAAACAAGAAGAGTATTAGGCGCACTTCCCCAAGTTTTCACCGCCTAACTACTCTTCATAAAGTATTGCACGCACTTAACAATGTATAGCATAAACTAAATTACTGCAAGTAAAACGAATATTAAATATGTACAAGCCCGCAGAAGCGGGCTATTTATTTACCATGGAAGCTTGTTGTTGTTCAATGCTCTTTGTAGCGCTTTGACCATGTTTGACACAGGACTGATAACTCCATCCACTGTTGTCTTCAAGGCTCGCTGCATAGCTTTGATCATTTCTGTTCCGCATAGTCCATCGATCGCACCATTGTATAAACCTTTTGCTTTCAACCGTTTCTGCCATGTTCGAATCAGCGTTGAGCCTTTAAGTGTATTATCGAATTGTGCCGCATAAAGGTTCTTGTTGCACGCTTGCCGATATTGGTGACTAATTTCGTCATCTGGTGTGATACCTTCGTATTGCATTGCTTTATTGGCAGTGCTTGGACCAAACATGCCGTCTTCTTGGATTTTATTGGCATTTGGTTTTACAGAAGGCGTACTCGGTTTAGCTGCTGAATTGGAACCGCTAGTCTTGCCAAACACCGCATCTTTGAACCGTTCTAGCTCACTTGGTTTTGCTACCCATGGAGCTGGGCAGTTCTTGCCAGTAACATCATAATGTCGCCAAATCTTATTTCGAGTGATATTTGGATATTTTGCGATCAATTCTTTAACGGCCTTCACAGCATTTTGGAATGTCTTTTCCGTAATGTTTCCATTCTTGTCTAGGCACATTTCAACACCGATCGTTGAATAGTTGGCGTTGCCTATCTTAGAATACAGCGGACGATAGCGTGAACCATCTGCATTGTATTTGCTAATTTCGTTGGCGTGATACGCAACTTCATTCAGCGGCATAATACAAAGCGCCTCAATATCATCTACAAACAATTGAGCAGAAGCATAGGTTCCTCTTAGATTATTAAAATAGTTCTTGTGATTACGTGCGGTGCCACCGTTGTTGGCAGTGTAATGCATAACGATACCGTCAATACCTTTGTTCCTGATACCTGGTCTTGAGTACTCATTAATATTGATATATTCGTATTTGATGAAACTCATTTATATCATCCTTTCTAAATTAAAAAAGAGCAGCCAGTAGCTACTCCTTCTTTTCAGTAAATTCTTGGCCATCACCGTAGTCTGGAACATTTTTACTATCCAAAGCTTTGGTTTCAGATTGTCCATCACCATAATCGATTTTAATTTCTGTTACTTTAGGTTTTGGATTTTCAGTACTATCCTGTAATTTAGTTAGTCTTTCTTTTACCCAGTTTGGAATTGGAATCCCCAGTTGTCCCAGATTTTCGATAATTGAGATTCCATAAACTGCGATATAGAAAAAGACGAATGCGGTCGCAAACGTCTCGAGATTCATAATCTTTAGGTACGGGTACGCAATAATCACTAAGCACACAACTAGCATATGCTTATTTAGTCATGCCTATTGTAACAAAGAATTGAGGTACACACAATGTGGATTGAACCTTTGAAAGATGGAAGATTCAAATATGTAGAAAGATACAAAGATCCCTATACCGAAAAATGGAAAAAGACAAGTACAGTTCTAACAAGTGATTCTTCCAGAGCCTGGAAGAATGCACAGAAAATATTAGACAAAAAAATAGCGGAAGCTTTGAGTAATTATGATAAATCTGACATCACTTTCAAGGAGCTTTACGAAGAGTGGTTTGTTTATTACCAACAACATGTAAAAAGAACAAGCTGGACCAAAGTTCCAAAGATGATGAAACATATTCAAAAAGTTATATCTGACGATGTTCTAGTTCGAAATATCGACGAGAATATGATTCGTAGTATTACAGAAAAAATGTATACTTTCGGTGACCTATCCTTGAATTATACGAAACAGACCAAGACGACCCTTTCAATCATGTTGAGTTATGCTGTTGAGAAAAAGTATATCAAACAAAATCTAGCGCTGAATGTCAAAATCCAAAGAAAAAAAGCTGAAGAAGAAAAAAGAAAAAAGAACATGGATGAAAAATACCTTGATCAAAGCGAAATTACAGAGTTGCTTGTATATATGCGAAAGTCTACAAAAAGACTATTGCACGCTAACATTGTAGAATTGTTGTATTTAACAGGTCTAAGATACGGAGAGCTACAGGCATTACAAGTAAAGGACTTTGACGGGAGTACTTTGGATATTAACGGCACATTAGACTATTCTTTCTTAAAAATGGCAGATGCTGTAAAAACTACACCTAAAAATATCTATTCTAAAAGAATAGTTTCTTTGCCTAATAGAGCAGTAAAAATTGTTTATGAAATCATAGAACACAACTCTTTGGTATTCGGCTCCCAAAGTAACGAGGATTATATATTTAAATCATCTAGAGGTACTCCGTTGTCTCTCCATAGCTTTAATATGGTACTGCATAGAGTTCAAGATGAACTAAAATGGGATAAAAACTTATCCTCACACATATTCAGACATAGTCATATTTCTTTACTAGCTGAATTGAATCTTCCTTTAAAAACCATAATGGAGAGAGTCGGACATTCCGATGCCAACACGACTTTATCAATTTATAATCACGTGACAAAAAAATCCAAAGAGCAAGTTATCGATCGATTAAACAATTTGTAGTTTGCCCCTTTTCTGCCCCTTTTGTTTAAAATTAACAGAAAACAAATAAAAGAACCCCTATAAATAGAGGTTCTTTTATTATAACTACATCATGCCGCCCATACCCATTGATGGGTCCATTGCAGGAGCTGCTGGCGCTGCTGGTTCTGGTTTGTCGGCAACGACTGCTTCAGTTGTTAACAATAATGCGGCAACAGAAGCTGCGTTTTGTAATGCAGAACGCGTCACTTTTGTTGGGTCAACGATCCCAGCTTCTAGCATGTTTACCCATTCGCCAGTTGCTGCATTGAAACCAACGCCTAAGTCAGCGTTTTTCAATTTGTCGATGATCACTGAACCTTCGTAGCCTGCATTTTCAGCAATTTGACGAACTGGTTCTTCTAAGGCACGTAAAACGATTTTGACACCTGTTGCTGCATCGCCATCTGTTTCGATTTCTGCAACTTTGTTGATGACATTCACTAAGGCAGTTCCCCCACCTGAGACCATGCCTTCTTCAACAGCGGCACGTGTTGCATTCAATGCATCTTCAATACGTAATTTCAATTCTTTCAATTCAGTTTCAGTTGGTGCCCCAACTTTGATCACAGCAACCCCACCAGCAAGTTTTGCTAAGCGTTCTTGTAGTTTTTCACGGTCAAAGTCAGAAGTTGTATCAGCGATTTGGTTTTTGATCAATTGAACGCGTGCATCAATTGCTTCTTTTTCACCAGCACCTTCAACGATTGTTGTGTTGTCTTTATCCACAACCACTTTGCTTGCTTGACCTAAGTTATCGATGGTTGCATCTTTCAGCTCAAGACCTAAGTCTTCAGTGATCACTGTACCACCAGTTAAGATCGCAATGTCTTCTAGCATTGCTTTACGACGGTCACCAAATCCTGGTGCTTTCACTGCAACAACATTGAATGTTCCACGGATTTTGTTCAATACAAGTGTTGGTAATGCTTCGCCATCAACGTCATCAGCAATGATCAATAATGGTTTTGATTGTTGTAAGATTTGTTCTAACAATGGCAAGATATCTTGGATGTTAGAGATTTTTTTGTCAGTGATCAAGATGTATGGATTTTCTAACGCTGCTTCCATTTTATCGTTGTCAGTTACCATGTATTGTGATAAGTAACCACGATCAAATTGCATTCCTTCCACAACATCTAATTCTGTTTCGATCCCTTTTGATTCTTCAATAGTGATAACACCGTCATTGCCGACTTTTTCCATTGCATCAGCGATGTATTGACCAACTTTTTCACTACCAGAAGAAACAGCACCAACTTGTGCGATTGCTTCTTTTGAATCAACGATTGATGAAATGTTGTGTAGCTCTTCTACAGCCACTTTTGTTGCCATTTCGATCCCACGACGAATACCTAATGGGTTCGCACCAGCGGTGACATTTTTCAATCCTTCTCGAACGATTGCTTGTGTCAATAACGTAGCAGTCGTTGTTCCGTCACCAGCGATATCGTTTGTTTTTGAAGCGACTTCAGAAACAAGTTTTGCGCCCATGTTTTCAAAATGATCTTCTAATTCGATTTCTTTAGCGATCGTTACACCGTCATTTGTGATCAATGGTGAACCGTAAGATTTTTCTAAAACCACGTTACGACCTTTGGGGCCTAAGGTTACTTTTACTGTATCTGCTAATTTATCTACCCCACGAAGCATTGCTGCGCGTGCGTCTTCTGCAAATTTGATTTCTTTTGCCATGATTTCATCACCTCAAGTATTTTTTATTTTTCTTATTCTACTACTGCAATGATATCTTTTGCAGCAACGATCAAATATTCTGTTCCTTCATATTTCACTTCTGTGCCAGCGTATTTTTCGAACATTACTTGTTCGCCAACGTTGACAGCAACAGGAGCTTTTTCACCGTTTTCGAGCGTGCGTCCTTCGCCGACTGCAATAACGGTACCCGTTTGTGGTTTTTCTTTTGCTGCTGATGCAAGCACGATTCCGCCTACAGTTTTTTCTTCTTCTTTTGCGACTTCGATAATCACACGATCACCTAATGGTCTTAACACGATAAATCCCTCCAATGAATGTTATAGAATTTAGCATTAGCACTCTCTTGTATCGAGTGCTAACTTACAGTTTCAATATTACTCATTTTCCCAAATTTTTGCAAGCCTTTTGCTAAATTTTTTTTTGCATTTCTAATTGATTGATAAATATAGTAGGATTTTTTGTTTCTAGAAGCAACCTAGTCTATAATGAAGCAAAGGAGTGTGAGGAAACAACTATGTCTTTATCAAAATATTCTTTGTCCACGATTCTTACTTACGGCATCGTCTTTTTTCTACCGATCGCCTTCGTCCCTAGCGGACATCAAGTAGCAGCAACAACGATCGGTTACTTAGCTGGTGCAGCGATCATGTTTTTCTTGTATTTCAAACAAACAGAACCGCTATCGTTTGAACACAAAAAAACCAAAGTCTCAGCGATTCTTATTTACGGGCTAACCGGCATTGTCGCAGCGATTTTGTTGCAAAATCTAGCCATCTTTATCGAATCCTTTTTCGGAGAAGTCAGCGCTTCGCAAAATACCGAAAACATCATTGCCATCGTGGTGCAAAACCCACTCTTTGCTCTCGCAGCAATGGTCGGTGGGCCAATTATGGAGGAATTTATCTTCCGCAGAGCCTTAGTTGGCATCATTGGGAAATACAGCAATGTATGGGTCGGTGTAGTGGTCAGCGCCGTAGCCTTTGCCTTTGCCCACAATGACAATCATCTCTTAGTCTATATTTTCTTAGGACTGTTCTTTTCTGGGCTTTATGCTTTGACCGGCAGTATTTGGACTTCCATGATCACCCATGTGGGAATGAACACTTTAGTTATTATTATTCAGTTATTGCTTCATTACGGCTATATCCAAATGCCCTAAAGAAAAAACGCTACGCAGAAATTTTGCGTAACGTTTTTTTCTTTAGACCTTCGTGCCATTGGACGCAATCACTTGCTGATACCATGCAAATGAATCTTTCTTCTGACGAGCAAGGGTTCCATTTCCTTCATTGTCTTTGTCCACATAGATCACACCATAGCGTTTCTTCATTTCCCCTGTCCCCGCAGAAACCAAGTCAATGATGCCCCACGGTGTATAACCTAATAAGTCGACGCCATCATAAGCTACTGCTTCTTTCATCATTTCGATATGGGCTTTTAGGTAGTCAATACGGTAGTCATCGTGAATCTGTCCATCCTCTTCCACCGTATCCACCGCACCAAAGCCATTTTCTACAATGAAAAGCGGCAATTCGTAGCGTTCGTTAAACCAGTTCATGGCATAGCGCAAACCTACGGGATCAATCTGCCAGCCCCATTCAGAAGCATCGACATAAGGATTGTCCACCAGATCTTGGCTCTCATCATAGTCATAGGTTGGATCATTCTCCTTGCCTTTGATCGCAAAAGACATATAGTAGCTAAAACCAATGTAGTCAACACAACCTTTTGCCAAAGCTGCTTCATCTTCAGGGGTGATATCTAAATCAAATTGTTTTCTTTCAAAATAGCTGCGCATATAACTCGGATAGTGCCCACGGGCATGAACATCTGAAAACCAATAGCGCCGTTGCATGGCCACCGCGGCTGCCATCATGTCTTTGGGATCGCAAGAATACGGATAGATTGGGCACATCGCGATCATCGATCCGATTTGAAACGCAGGATTGATCGCATGTCCTAGCGCCACCGCTTTTGCACTGGCAACGAGCTCGTAATGAGCTGCTTGGTACATGACTTTTTCTCGGTCTTCTCCTTCCGTAAAGAACAGACCAGAATTGGTAAATGGCGCAAAATCTTCTTTATAGTTTGCTTGATTATTGATTTCATTGAAGGTCATCCAATACTTCACTTTCTTTTGATAGCGCGTAAAACAAACTTCTGCAAAGCGGACAAACAAATCGATCAACTTACGGTTACGCCAACCTCCGTATTCGGTCACTAAATGATAAGGCATTTCAAAGTGAGACAGGGTAATGACTGGCTCAATGCCATAGCGTAAACACTCATCGAATAATTGATCATAAAAGGCCAGGCCTTCCTCATTCGGCTCGCGCTCATCCCCCTTTGGAAAAATACGGGTCCAGGCAATCGATGTTCGGAAGCACTTCAACCCTAATTCGGCAAAAAGCTTGATGTCTTCAGGATACCGATGATAAAAATCGATCGCTTCATGATTGGGATAGCTTTCGCCCGGTTGGATCCCTTCCGTGATTCGGCGAGGAATTCCGTTGCCTCCGACAGTCATGACATCAGCGACACTCACGCCTTTTCCACCCGCACGATAGCCGCCTTCCAATTGGTGAGCAGCGACTGCGCCACCCCATAAAAAATCGCTTCTTAGTTTATTCATTTCTATTCAACCTGCTTCCTTGGTATTAAACGATCTCTGTTTCTTGTTTATAGTTCAAACTATCGACCTTACGAATGAAAGGATAGTAAATAAAGAAGCCGATTGCTAAAACAACAAATTGTAAGATAGCGGTCCGAATGCCACCTACTAGAAAACCTGAAATGATCGGCGGGGTCGTCCATGGAACTTGCACAGCAGTAAATAGCGGTACGATACCGGTATAAAGTGCAAAATACGTGATCACGCCTGAAACCATCGGTGTCAAAATAAATGGTAATACCATGATTGGGTTCATGACGATCGGTGTCGCAAAAATAATTGGTTCATTGATATTAAAGAATGCCGGAATCAAGGAAAGACGTCCTAATTGTTTGAACTGCGCCGAACGGGCAAAAGCCACCATGTATAGCACGATCCCAATCGTCATTCCTGCGCCAGTTACCGTCATAAATTGATCCAAAAACTGCTGGGTCACGATGTGTCCGCCATTTTCTAATGTCAATGCTTTACCAGATTCAAGAATAGCCGTATTGGCTAGTGAATTGGCTTGTAAAATTGGTCCCATGATCCCGCCCACGATCGTCGAACCATGAACCCCAAAGAACCACAAGAATGGCACTAAGAAGCCTAGCATCATTGCACCACCAAGGGAATCCGTCACCCCTTGCATTGGACTTTGAATCACGGTGTAGATCCATTCGACCACGGTTGTTTGAAAAACTTTATCAAAGAAAATATAAATGCCTAATGCGATGGTCGTCAAAACAGCGGCTGGAATCAATGCTGTAAATGAGTTTGCGACATTGGTGGGTACTTGCTCTGGCAGTTTGATTCGGATGTCGCGTTTCAAGAACCACGTATAGCCCCAACCCACAAAAAGTCCCACTAAGATGGCACTGATCATTCCTTGTCCACCGGTCCACGTCTTATCAATGGCATTTGCGATGGTCACCTTTGCTTCAGCATCCGTCACACTTGACTCCATAGTTAATAAGAAAATAACTAAACCAATCATTCCTGCAGGGAGTCCTTCGTAACCTTCTGCTTTTACATATGAATAGGCGATGCCCATTACGGCGAAAAAGGCCATAATTGCAAAAGAGGCGCCATAGGCTTGGTTGAAGTATTCACCTAAGCCGCTATTCGTTACCCAATCCGCAATCGACTGGACGGGAAAGTTTGCTAATAGCAGGAAAATCGATCCTACGATTGAAAAGGGCATCGTATAGAGCATACCGTTTCTTAATGCAGTGATTGCTTTCGTATTGACAAATTTTAATATTGGGGGTAATAATTTCTCATTGATCCATTCGTTCATCTCACATCACTCCTAAAATAAAATTCCATCCACCGGCCAGTGAATTCGCTTACAAATAAATCTTAATGGATAATATTCCCCTTGCCTATAGCTTTTCCAAGTTATGAAACATGTTCCAACAAAAAAAACAGCCGAAGCTGTTTTTTTACGATCACTTAGATTTGCTTGTAGACTTGATGGGCTAAAAGTTCGATCAGTGTAATCACTGGGACTTGCGTCGTCAGGTTCAAATCGACTTCTTTTCCCCCACTGACGACGGGCATATAGTAGGAAATATTGTAATCTGCCATTTGGGCGATCGTCGATTTTTCATCATTGGTGATGCTGAGTACTTTTGCCCCATACCGTTTGAAGTCCTCCGTTTGCTTGATCATTTGAATGGTTTCTCCCGAAACTGATAAAATGATCGCTAACGTATTTTCCATCCCACGAGGCGGTACTGGAAAAAAGGGATCGACGATGCTATAGGCATTGATGCCTAAATTAGCAAAATAGCGGCTGCCATAGGTGCCCAGAATGCCACTTGTGCCGATACCTGAAAACGCCACATGGCGTGCGGAAAGAATCAGTTCTACCGCTGGCTGGATAAACTTACGGTAATCTTCATTATTGACTTTTTTTAAGAATGTATTGACTTGGATCGTTGCATCATAGAAAAGATCAAACGCTCGTGCATCTTGTTCCTTTTTTTGACAGATCGCATACTTTAACTCTGAATACCCGCGATAGCCTAATTTCGTGATACATCGTAAAATCGTCGAGGTCGAGACATGGCATGCAGCTGACAATTCGCGGATCGTCAACTGATCGATCTCTTCAAAATGCTGGACAATGTACTTATAAACAGCCATTTCAAGCTCGTTCAGACGCTTGATTTTTTCTTCATCAAACATACCTGCTGCCTCCACCCGACAATTTTATCCTTTGTTTGATCGATTAGATTGCAAATAATTCCGTCGCTTTGTCAGGATCGGTATCATAGACTTCAAATGTTTCTCCAACACCTAGATCATGTTCTTTCATGGTGTTGACCATCGTTAAGTGCGCCAACTCTTTCAAGTTGTTTTCTTTACTTAAATGACCAAGATAGACCCGTTTGGTATTGTCGGTCAAGATATCCGTCATGACCAGAGCGCCATCTTCATTCGATAAGTGACCACGATCTCCAAGAATTCGCTGTTTGAGGCTCCATGGGTAAGGGCCCATTCGCAGCATTTCTAGGTCATGGTTGCTTTCCACAAGGTACGCATCGGCGCCTTTGATAATGCCTCGCACATGATCGCTGCAATAACCGGTATCCGTCAACATCACGAATGATTTGCCGTCTTTATGGAAACGATAAAATTGCGGCGCTGCAGCATCGTGAGAGACGCCAAAGCTTTCGATGTCCAAGTCACCCAAGGTCAGCACTTTTCCCATTTCAAAGATATGTTTTTGTTCGACAGCGACGTTACCGATCATTGGATCCATCGCTTGCCATGTTTTTGTATTCGCATAGACATCAAGTTTGTATTTTCGCGCCAGTACTCCGACACCGTGGATATGATCCCGGTGTTCGTGGGTCACAAGAATGGCATCCAAGTCTTCTGGTTTACGCCCTACTTCATCCAATAATGAAGTGATCTTCTTGCCGCTCAACCCGGCATCCACTAAGATCCGCTTTTTATTGCTTTCGATATAGAGCGAATTTCCTGAGCTTCCGCTGGCTAGAATACTTACTTGAAAGGCATTTTCCTTCATCATGGTTTACGTGACTTCCTCTCTGGTTGTTTCAACGAGTTCCATTATACCCGCTTTTTTATGGATTTTCTACCTTTTGAACGGCATTATTCGTGATGATCCGATTGCTAAAGGCATTGACCGTTTCGATTTGGATGGTGTCATCGCCATCTAATTGGAACGCAATAAACCATGCAGGAATGTACACATTTTTTTCCCTAACCTTCAAAATCATCGTATAGGCTAATTCCGTCCAGAGAATTTTCGAGTGACTCGGCAGCTTGTTGTTTAGATAAAGCGTATTTACTGCTTCTTTTTCTGAATAGACCGTCATCTTTTCCCTTAGAGGCGTAATATTGGATATATGTGTTTGCGTGTAACGGGCAATCTGCAATAGATCATCCGTTTGTTCTAAGGTGATATCGATTCGACTTGAGCTGTCATTGAAAGGAATGCCTTCATAGGATTGAACCGCCACCACGGTCGGATGATTGGCGTTCAAGACAGAGAGGTTTTCCAAATAGTCATATTCATCCCCAAACAGGACTTGATCTTTTCGTTGCAAAAAACCATTGACGGTTTCTTCCGTTTGGGAATCATCACTGATGTAAAAGCCATTGGTTGAGACATGGATCAACTGCTGCCCTTTGACCGTCGACCCTCTTTTGAACTGCGTATTGAGTTGCGGATTTCGTAGCTCCACATCAAAATCCGTCTGTTCACCGCTCAAATAATAGCCACTCAAGACCTCATCTGATAATTCGCCAGAATACCGAATGTCCTCAGACTCGAGGCGTTGTTCGATAGGAATCGTTTGGTTTGATTGTGAAACCATCTGATGCTCGCTGCGAGCCTCACTGTAAACATTGAATAAAAAGACGTTCAGACCAAGAAAAGCGAGGAAAAAAATCCATTCGATTCGTTTAAAATCCAATTAATTCTCCTCCGTTTCTGCTAATTTTGTCATTAATGCATCATAACTGATCCAAGACGAGTCATAATTGACATACCAAGCAGGCGTCAAATCAACGAGTGGTGCATCTTTGATCTCCCCCCATTGATAGCCAACGATGATCTGTTGCAATAATTCCGGATCAGCCCCTGCCGCAATCAGCTCATTTTTGACCGACAAACTAGAGGGCAATTCAATCTCGGTTTCAGAAGGAATCGGCACTTGAATCGCGTTCAAACTGGCAGAAATCGTCATTTCCCGACTGCCGGTCTGACCACTTTCTGAAAAAGCCACACTGATCACCCCTTGACCACCAGTACTAAAGACTGGATAGCCTTCAACGAAAACCCGATAATCCAAGTGCTTGTCTTGTTGATCAAAATAGCGGATCGTCCCAAAATTGTTGCCTAAACGAATAATATAATCTGCACTCAACATCGCCAGATCCGTTTCATCGGAACCATCTGTGGTGGTTTCAAACTTGACTTGCTGCTGATCTTGCAAGACCGTCATGTTTTGCCCACCTTCATAATAGTAGGTATCGACACTTTCATCATTGATCTTGACGTTTTTAGGATTGCTGAAAAAGGCTTCTCGAAACAAGCTCTGAGATTGGGTCGAAGAATAGTAGCTGTATTTTTTCAGCTTGATCGAATCCTGCGTATAATATTGCTTGCTGGATCGTTCTTCATCTGCCACCATTGTCGTCCATTCCCGAGGGTTGTCTGCTAGTAAGTGTTTTACTTGGCTTTTGTCCCAGTCGATTTTGCCTCGCACCACTCGTTGATGGGTAAAATCAACAAATTGGATCGTGTTTTCTTCAAGGTCAAACTGGATGCGGGAAAACGGAAAATCCTCTGTTTCACTTTCGTCCTCTAAGGACAGATCTTTTTCAAAGGTTTTCTCATAATCTTTCAAGTAAAACGTCGTATAGTAGTTTAAGGACACCCCTTGATTGACTTCTTGGGCTTTTGAAAAAGCTTGTTCCTCGCCATAGGTCCGCAGCGTCAAATCACTGATCGTTGCCTCATTGATCACCTCTTGGATCTCTCGAATCACCGCTTCAGAGTTGGTTTCTTTGATCGCGTCCTCGTCATTCCAAGTCAAATACAGGGGCAAAAACAAATCGCTTTTTTGTTTGTAGGTTTGAACCGAAGGATTGACGCCGGTATCTGTTTCCGTGCTGGCATTGTTGAACCCAGTCGGATTCAGCCAAATCATATAGGAGAAATAAAAACTCAAGGCGATCATTACGATCAAGCCTACACGAATGATTTTTTCTGAGATTCTCATACCCACCAATCCTCCTCATACGGTTCATACGGCAACATGATGTAAAATGTTGACCCGCGATTTTCTCGACTTTCCGCCCAAATCGCACCGCCATGAGCTTTGATGACTTCTCGTGAGATCGCCAATCCTAAGCCAGTACCTCCTTGCTGACGGGCACGAGCTTTGTCGACTCGGTAAAAACGATCAAAGATCTTCGTGAGATCTTTTTTCGGAATCCCTAGTCCTTGGTCATTGATGCTAAGTACGATGTTGTTATGGGTCTCCATCAATTTCACCGTAATGATCCCGCCATCTGGCGAATATTTGATGGCATTATTCATGATGTTATCGATCACTTGGATCATTTTATCGGTGTCGACTTCCACCCACAATTCTCGTTTAGTGAACTCCCGACGAATCAAGTATTTTTTGCTTTCATTCGTCACCATCATGTCAAAACGATCCAACACGAAATTGACCATCTCATTGAAGTTGATGTATTCCAGCTGCAGTTGCGAATTGCCGCTATCCATCCGCGACAGACTCAACAAGTCATTGATCATCCGAATCATTCGATCCGTTTCATCCAACGTCACTTTCAAAAAGTTCGGCGCAATTTCCGGGTCTTTCCAAGCACCCTCACTCAACGCTTCGATGTAGCTGCGCATACTCGTTAATGGTGTCCGTAACTCATGAGAAACGTTGGAAACGAACTCTCGCCGTTCCTGTTCATTTTTTTCTTGCTCTGTAACATCGTGCATCACCGCAACTAACCCAGAAATAAAGCCAGACTCCCGACGAATCATAGAGAAATCGATGCGCAAAATCATATTTGTTCCCGTCAAATCATTGCTAGGACGCTCCAACAGCATGTCTTCAGGATTTTCCAAAAGCTTTCGTAACGTGTATTCTTCATCGATTTCCAATAACGTCAAAATCGACTGCCCGATCGCTTCTTCGTTGCTGACATTCAACAAGGACATCGCCATCTCATTGATGGTAATGACTTTGCCTCGTCGGTCGGTGGCAACAACGCCGTCTGTCATGTGAGACAAGACGCTGTCCAAGCGGTTTCGCTCAGATTCCATCGCCTCTTGAGTCTCTTCGATTCGTTCCCCTAGTTGATTAAAGGTCTCCGCCAGTTGCCCCAATTCATCTTTTCCATGAATAGCGACCTTGCGGCTATAATCTCCTTTGGCGATGCGAATCGCTTGTTCGCGCATCTCTCCGATCGGTTGGGTGATGGAACGAGAGACCAATAGTGCCACAATGATCGAAATCACTGCCGCAATCAGCGAGGCTGTCACAAAAATGACCGCTGTCGTACTGACTTCATTGTATTTTGACTCAAGATTGCTCCGTAAATAAAGGGTTCCTAAAACGGTATCCCCTGTCGGTGATTGGATCGACTGCACGATATTGAACACCCGCTGGCCGCTGGATTCATCATAGAGGACTTCACTGCGGTTCGTATCGTAATCACGGTAATCATTTTTTTCTCCCACCGAGCCACGATCATTGATATTGGTGGTTGCACGAATGATCCCTTGCTCATCCACCACCCGCATCTCCAAAATTTCCGATGAGTTGGTACTCGTTAAGATTCGATTCAAGGAAGCATTCATGGAATCCCAATCTAAACCGTCATCATTATCCATGCGACTCAATTCAGAGCCTAACGTTACCACTAACGTGCTGGCACGTGCCTCCATGTCGCGTTTGAAGGCATCGACCGTTGTTCTTTCCAATTCGCGAATAAAATACGCCCCGATAATCTGGATCGCAATCAATAAGATCAAGATAAAAGTCAGGGCGATTTTGAAGTTCACCGATTGAAAAAAGCGAACTTTATTTTTCATAGCTTATTCCTGTTCTGGGTTCCGCAAGTAATAGCCCACTCCGCGACGAGTAACCAAATAATTTGGATGGCTCGGGCTGTCTTCGATTTTTTCACGTAAACGACGCACCGTCACGTCAACGGTCCGGACATCACCAAAGTAGTCATAGCCCCAAACCGTTTGCAATAAATGCTCCCGGGTCATCACTTGACCAAGATGTTTTGCCAAGTAGTGCATCAATTTAAACTCTCGGTGCGTCAATTCGATGGCTGCACCATTTTTAGTGACCATGTACGCATCAGGATGAATGGTTAAATCACCAATCGTTAATTCGCTGTTGGCGTTATCGTCTGCTTCCTTCGCAGCTGCCGAGCCGCGACGCAGATTGGCTTTGACACGGGCCACCAATTCCCGGTTTGAAAATGGTTTGGTTACATAATCGTCCGCACCAAGCTCAAGACCTAGTACTTTATCGATTTCAGAATCTTTGGCTGTGACCATGATGATCGGCATGTCATGGGTTTTGCGCACTTCCCGTGCAACTTCCAACCCATCCATTTTTGGCAGCATCAAATCAAGCAAAATCAGATCAGGATCGACCTCGGCTACTTTTTCTAATGCCTCTTCTCCATCATAGGCGGTATATACTTCATATCCTTCTTTGGTTAAATTAAATTTGACGATATCAGAAATTGGTTTCTCATCGTCCACGACTAGGATCTTTTTCAAAAATGTCACCTCAATTTTTTTTGCTTTCTTACTTATTATACATTATTTAAACGGGCTTTTCATCTTTCCCAAAAACCGCGGCCTTATTCTTAAGGAAAGCACAAAAAAAGAAAGGCACGGGGCCTTTCTTTTTTACTCTTCTAAAAGCTGGATACCGATCCCTAACAACCCAGGACCCGTGTGGACGACTAATGCGGGAGAGATTTGTCCAAATAAGATTTCTTTGACCTTAGGAAATTCGGCTTCTAATCGTGCTTTCATTTCTTTGGCTTCTTGCAGTGCATCACCTTGCGCCACGGCTAAACGCACATGGCGATGATCACCGATGAATTGCTTGATCAAGTCAACGGTTTTGTCCAAGCTTTTCTTCCGTCCACGAGATTTTGCGACCGTATAGTAGATCCCTTCTTCATTACAAGAAATAATTGGGTTCAATTTCAAGGCATTGCCTAAGATGGATGCAACCAGACCGATGCGGCCGCCTTTTTGTAAATACTCTAAGGTAGCTACGTTGAAAAAGACTTTGTTTTTCGGCACTTCATTCGTTAATTGTGCCCGCAGTTCTTCCCAAGTCACGCCTTTTTCTAACAGTTCTGCTGCACGAATCGCTTGCAGCCCTGCACCGATTCCGATATTTTTCGTATCAAGCACGAAAACCTCAAGATCCGTCCGTTGTTCACCTAATAGGCGAACGACGTTAAACGTTCCGCTCAATCCGCTGGAGATGGTTACGGCAAAGACTTTCTCATACCCATCGGCTTTGATCCGATCAAAGATTTCCCCGATCGCAGCACCGTCAGGTAACGAGGTACTAGGGATCTCTTGCGGCAAGCGCTCGTAGATTTCTTCCGCAGTAATATCAACTTTATCGGTATAGGTCCGATCCTTGTAGATAATTTGCAATGGCAGCATATACATGCCGTATTGCTCCATGATCTGTGCGGGAACATCGGTACCTGAATCAACTAATAGGGCAATTTTCTCTTTATTCATGGGCTTCTCCTTTATGTGTGTCTAAATAAATGACTTCTAATTCAATCGTTTTTTCTGCCAATAGTTTGTTGGCAAAGGAACGCGTCGCACCTTTCATGGCTACTAATTCAATCGGGATCGGTTCCGACGTCATTTGTTCGGGTTCTCCCATCGCTTCTTTGCCGACAAGGTGGATCGCTTTTTCTTGTTCTTCACAAAATACATTGTAGGCATTTCTGATGCCGACAACTTTCCCTTGAAAAAGGATCCCCGTCTTTATTTCAGGAATCGTCAGCACTTGCTTGAGCATCGTGATCGCAATCAAAAATGCGAGATGCTTTTGATTGTAACGTTTCTTCTCTGGTGCTGGAATCATCCCTTTTTTGACATAATTATTGACCATGGAAGAGGTCAATAGCGGATGCTTTTCCGTTTGGATCACCGGCGATAAATATTGATCGATCAATGTGATCACCTGATCCATATACAGTTCCAGTGTTGGCAATTCTTCCCATCTCGGCAGGTGGAATTTCAGCAATGAATTGCCCCAATTTTTCATGTCTGCTTGTAATTTTTCCATGTCATCCTCCATTTTGACGAACAGAAGGTTAGATTATCACAAACTAATCATCTAGTTTTGATAACTAGATACATTTTATCACGGTTTTCTGAGTTTTTAAAGCAATCTGATCAATCTTTTAAGAATTTCCTATCATTTGAATTTGGGAAACAAATGGTGTTTTATTAAGATAACGCCAGTTTCTCAACTGAAAAAAGCGCATATTTTTTTCAAAAGAATGATTGATTTTTCAACAATGGAGTGCTAAGATAATGAAGTACTTTTGGTACGGGCCGTTAGCTCAGTTGGTAGAGCAGCTGACTCTTAATCACCTACCCTCTTATGTAGTGGTGTGTTTATAAACGTTGATTTATAGAGGTTTTACTGAGGTTTACTTAGTTGATAATCTTCAAGCCTTTTAATTGCCAACAATTTGCCAACAAAATGACAGACTTTTTTTATAGTAATCGTTTAAAGACTTGCCAGTTAATTTTGATCAAGTCTTTTTTTGTTATTTATTTTTTGAATCCAAATGTATTTGCTAAATTTTCTGCAGAAGCATATTTAAAACTTGGATCAAGGTGTGCGTAAAGATTAGCAGTTGTCGTATAAGAGGCATGACCAAGCCACTCCTGAACCTTCTTCATGTGCTCACCATTTCCAATCATTATAGAAGCGGTTGTATGTCTCAAATCGTGGAACCGTATCCTTTTTATATTGTTTCTCTTGATTACCTTCGCAAATCGTTTGGAAACAAAATCTGGTCTTATGATATTGCCATTTTCCATGGTAAAGAGATAGTCGTCTTCTTCATAATTATATTCAGTTCCGAAAATCTTTTTATTTTTTTCCTTCCACCGCGCTAATTTCACTAACTCCTCTTCAACTGTTTCTATTAAAGGAACAGAACGATAGCTGGAAGCATTTTTAGTTCTGTCTTCTTTAAGAACGGTTGTTAAGTCTTCTTTATTTTCCAAAACTACGTGTTTAATGGTAATTGTCTTATTCACAAAATCAATCGCATCCCATTTAAGCCCTAAAACTTCACTTCTTCTAAATCCATAAAATACTGTTAATAGAATTATTGGATAGAGCTTCTCACCTTTGAATAGTTTAAGTAGTTTTAGCACATCATCCTTTGTGTAAAAGTTTGGCACGAAGGAGTCCTTTTTTGGTCTACGTACACGATCAGCAATATTTTTATTTATCTGTTCTGTCATAAAAGCTTCCTGTAAAGCTTTTCTAATAAAGGCGTGATAGTGTAGAGCCGTATTTCCAGTGCACCCATCGTCTAATATTTTTTGATAGAACCTTTGCAAGTGGACCGGTTTTAAGTCAGACAACATAATTCCACTTGGTCCAAAATAATCTTTTATCCTAATATCGATATAACGTTTATAACTAAAATAAGACGTTTTTGACAGTTGTTGTTTTGCAGTTTCAAGATAACTATATAGGTAATCGACAAAAGGAGTTTCGGTTCTTTCCTGTTTTAAAACAAGATAATCCTTTTGTTTCATAGCAATTTCTTGCTCAATCTCAGATATAAATTGTTCTTTTATTCTTTCAGCTCTTTTCTTATTTCCTTTCTTTTTTAGTTTGGTATCTCTCCATCGTTGAGAAGTTTTTCCAAAATCATCTTTTATTGTAACAACAACTTGGAGAGTTCCTCTTTTTTCTACAATATTCGCTCGTAATTTCAATTCAAATCCTCCTAAAACTGAAAAAAGCAAGCTATGGAAAACGCAATTCTAACACCTTTATTATACCATAGCCTGCGTATGCTCATCTGCCACATTTTGGGCATTTTGTAAGTATTCGATCACACACTTTTTAGGAATCTTGTAGTTGCTGCCTATCTTGACATGTTTTATCTTGTTCGATTTTAGTAACCCATATGCTTTATTTCTCCCTATCCCTCCTAACATTTCTCTCAACTCATTTATTCCAACCAGATCTTTATAGTTCTCAAACATGACATCATAAATGTTTCGCTCCATTTTTTTCCTCCTTAAAAAAACCATAGATTATTGTTGCCAACATTTTAAAATAGTGATACTATATCAAAGTAATAATTTTTGGGCCATTAGCTTAGTTGGTAGAGCACTTGACTCTTAATCAAGGTGTCGAAGGTTCGAGTCCTTCATGGCCCATTGGGTGCCAAACCCACGGAACAGGTAAATGTTGGTGCGAAAGCATTTCGAAAACATTTATGCTGTTCCTTTTTTTATTTTAAACATTTTCTAAACCACCTTGGAAAAGGTACACAGGAGTCTCCTCCTCCCCCTGTTCATCAGCGGGACGCTTACGTGAGTATCATTATCTTCAACAATTATCTCTTTGCCTAAAGTTTCCATGCTTTAGTCGCAACTTTTGGTTTATCGCTCCTACAAATCTAAGAGATCTTGGCGCCAAAAGTTGCCTGCTACTTAATCACTGAAAAAAATTTAGAAAATGGGCTATTTGGTTATCAATGAGCAATAAAAGAACGAAAGCGTTCCTTTCTAAAATAGTTTTACCAAATTTTTTTCAGAATATATATAAGTACAGGATAGAATGACACATATTGAAAAGTAGTTGATCCGAAACACAAAGACTAGTGATTCTAAAAGACAGTATGTCTCCTACCTTCAATTAATTGTTAGTGATTGAAGACACCACTGGATTCATTTATCGTTCATTTTGATTTTCTTCTATATTGATAATATCCCCTATGTGCTCGCTCAACATTAGAAATGTAGGTTTTGGGCAGAATAAAAATGTAGGTTTTCGGCAATAGGAATTGTCGGCAATCGCCAGTTTAGATTTTATTTCTCATACGATAAGACTTGCCGGTAATCTTGAACACTTTGACATGATGAACCAGTCGGTCAAGGATCACTGCCGCGATTTCTGGGCTTTGAAAAAATTCACCCCATCGAGATAAGACGATATTTGTCGTAATAATCGTAGAGCGGTGTTCATAACGCATGGCCAGAAGCTGGAAGAACAAATCGGCTTCTTGTTTTTGTATCGGTAGATATCCAATCTCATCAATAATCAACACATCATATCGTGCATATCGGTTTAGTACTCGCTCAAGCGTGCCTTTCTCATAGGCAGCTCGTAAGCGTAAAAGAAGCTCATGACAAGGGATGAATAAAGGCCGGTAACCTTGATGGCAGGCTTCAATTCCTAAGGCAATCGTTAGATGCGTTTTCCCAACTCCTGGGCTCCCAATAAAGACCAGGTTCTCATGCTTTTCTACGAAACCCATGTGCTTTAAATCCAGCAGTTCACGTTTATTAATACTTGGCTGGAAGGTAAAATCAAATTCCTCTAGACTGGTCCGTTTAGGAAAGCGCGCTCGCTCTATCACGCGATTCATTTTCTGGTTATGTTGATGATTGACTTCCTTTCGCGTTAATTCCAGAAGAGCTTCCGTCAAGGAAAGCTCCTCTCGATTGGCAACCTCGATATAATTGGGAACATACTCCCGCATGTGATTCAAACCGAGCGTTTCTAGGTTGGTCATCAGTTCTTGATAATGGCTATTCTTCATCAGCAATCTCCACCAAATCATATTGTTTTAGACTTTCGCGAGTATAAGCTCTGATGTCATCGTCCTCTTTATGGCTCATGACATCTGACTTTAGGATTTGGAAATAGTCCTCCTCATGATAGTTCAATTGTTTTTTCGTTAAGGGATGCGACCGGATCAGTTCTCCGTTATAATGAATTTGTACTTGGTCTTCCTTGTCGGAGAGCTCGATTTCAACCTCTTTACCGATATAGCGAGGATCTACAGAGTACCTGCATTTACGGAAAACGACCATGGCTTCCTTCGTGACTTTACGGCTAGTAAAGTCCTCAAAATAAGGATTCAAAAGGTTTTTCGGTAATTCATGTAGGTGCTCTTTTTCGTTTGTCCACCAACGCTCATCTGGCGTCTGGTCCGTTGCCTGGGAGACTTCACTATTTAACTCAGAACATAGGTCATTCACTAGATGACATAGCTCTACGGTATCATAAAATTCATGGTTATAGACCTTCAGTCGATCAACAGTTCTGGCTAACGCTTCTACACATCCTTTTGTTTGTGGTCGAAAGGGACGACAGGCAATTGGCGTGAAGCTGGCGTCTTTACTGAAGGCATAAAAGCGTTCGTTGAAATGCGCTTTTGAAAACTGACTGCGAGAATGATCAACCACCGTCTTCATATTGTCGAACCAGATTTCTTTTGGCACACCACCGGTGTGATAGAAGGCATCATCCAGACATTCAAACAGGGTATCTTGCTTACGGTCAAAGGTTAAAGTAATGAATTTTTTCTTCGAGTAAGGAAGGACGTATAAGAAGATATTAAATTCAAAAACTTCTCCTTGATTACTGATTAAGCGCATATCTTCCTTCCAATCAACCTGGGCGGAAAGTCCCGGGTTATGCTCGACACGAATGGTGGCCTTTTGCACTTTTTCTTGTTTGAACTCGCGACAGTAAGCTTTTACTAGGCTGTAGCTCCCGTCAAATCCTTTGCGTTCGATAAATTTGAAGATACTGTAGGCACTACAATGCCCCTTGACTTTGTCTTGGATAATTTCTTTATATGGATCCAACTTGCTTGGACGTTTCTTGCGCGGGGTAGGTGTGGACGTTTCACCCTTAGCTTCTTCGTATGCATTTTTGACTGTTCGATAATCACAGTCATATTGTTTGGCTAATGCGGCATAGTTCGGTTTGATTTCGTTGATCACGTAGATCATCACTCCTTCGCGTATATCTTTTCTCATCCCTGAACCTCCGTTTCATTTGGGATAAGAAGAGCATACAAAAATGTAGGAAAACCAACAATTTTAAATTGCCATTTTCCTACATTTTATCGTTGCCGTTAACACCTAGACGGACTTTATTTTTCCCCCTTGCTCTCTAACACAGATCAGCTTCTTTTACTCGGCATTTATGATGATGCCATCCCCAAAATGGACAATGGCCCTCTCCCAAACGGAAGAAGGCCATCTAACTACTCAATATCTTTACTCTAAAGTTAGATCAGACTATTACTTAAAATCAAGTATTTCTCATTTAAACAATGTGTTCCCATAACCTACTAACACACCCTTGCAGCCCTGAAGCTGCGCCAGTTGGATCAAATTTCTTAAAAATATCCTTGTATTTCTCGCGTAACAATATCTTTCGTGTAAGACACAGTATAACATATTTCCACCAAAACAGCAATTGGCCTAGAGCTTTTCTAACAAATCCCGCTTCTTAAACTTGGTAATCAAAAGACTGAAACGACGCGGTGCCTCCAATGGTTTTCCTATTATAGATAAATAGCCCGAAACGACAGCCGCTAAAATGATCCATTTTAAATGCCACCGGATGTGCCTCTCCTAATTGCAAAAAAGTCCCTTCGTTTTTGTAATAAAACCGGGTCAAATCCGTCATTTCATGAAAATCAGCGGCTACCTTTAGCGTGACTTTTCCACTTTCCCACAAAATACGAGTGGATTTACCGTTAGTTGCCTCTTTAGGCATTGCTTGCAAACTGGAATCATCTAGTTCACGGGTCTCCATGACAAGATAATACTGGCCTTCCTCTTTGGATAAACCAATAAAACCATAAGCGGATTGAAAGGCAGCTAATCCGGCACAATCCCCATCTTTCATTTTTGTCCCATCGATTGTCACGGTGGCTGCACATTTTGGATAGCGCATCCGCTGTGTTAAGACGTTAGGCGTCGTTGTCACAGATTGTGCAAGCCGTGTCGTCGTTAATTCCACACAGCCACGTTTTGGATCCAATAAGAAGCCAGACAAATCCGGTTCGTGATTAAATTGCCATTGCGGTTTTAGTCGGTAAGGCGTTTTGGCTAACGTTTTAAAATCATCACTCCCTACAAGAGGCGAATACACATATTCCGGTCGATTGTCGGTAATAAAAAATTGCTGTGGCGTCTTTTCTTCTTCACCAAAAACTGGAAAATCGTCTTGCCAAGTTACTGGTAAAAGTATGGGTAACCGTCCTACTGCACCATAATCTTGAAACAAGATCGCGTACCAGTCTCCCTTTGGCGTATCCACGATACCACCTTGGGCAATGCCTTGATTGCAATACCCGTTATCATCATTAAAGACATCACCGCCGACAAATTCACCTTCCAAATCCTCCGCCACAAAGCAAGCCTCAATCCGTCGCCAAACCTTTGGATCTGAGTGAATCAAGAAAATGTAATACTTGCCATTGATTTGATAAAAATGAGCTCCTTCATAGCCTAACCGAGGATTTTTTTCTGAGACAATCACACGATGGATGCCCCCAGCTTTCGGGCCACTGAGATCGGGTTTCAATTCCGTCAACCAGACATTACTGTTTCCATAGACGATAAAAACACGTTCCTTTTCAAACAACACAGAACAATCATGATAGAAACCTTCAATGATTTTCTTATCCCAAGGTCCCTCAATTTTTTCAGCAGTATAACAATAGGTCAAGCCGGTATCATTGGCGACAAAAAAGACATAAAAACGTCCTTCATGATATCGTAAACAGGCCGCCCACATTCCTTTGCCATAACTGTCTTTCCCCTCTGCTAAGCGCTGGCCTGCCGTACTATCCAAGCGCTCATAGACAAATGCCGCATGTTCCCAGTGCAATAAATCGTAAGAACGTAAAATTTCACAGCCAGGCATAAAGTGCATCGTAGTGGTGACCATATAATACGTATCTTCCACCCGAATGACGTCTGGATCTGGATAATCCAAGGGAATAATCGGATTCTGAATTGTTTCAAGGCTTTTCTTCATCTGTTTTCCTCATTCTTTTAAAATTCACCGAAACGCCGGTGTAAAAAACGTAAAGCTAAATTTTGCCACTGAGCGACATCAGCATTTTGCAACGTGGGATCACCAGATGCTTGGTAGGTTCCCAACGAGAGGCCATGCTGCCCTTCTTCAAATAAATGCAACTCTACTGGCACACCTAGTTCCATCATTTTATTAGCATAACGCAAACATTGTTGCGGGTAGACAAGATCATCTTGGGCTGTTGTCCAAAGGAATGTAGGCGGTGTTTTTCCTGATAAGAAATAATAAGGGCTCGCCTCTTTCATCCGATTTTCTGTATACTCTTTGCCTAAAAAGACTTTATTGGCATGATGCATAAAATCTCGCTTCGTGGTATCGGTATAGCTGAGACTTAGGTCAATCCGAGGATCTAGATTGGCATATTTTTCTTGGACAATGAAGTCCAATAACGGATAAGCGAGAATAACAGCATTGGGTTTCAGAAGCTGATTATCGCCGGTTCCAACCCCTTCTGCTAGCCAACGATTGTGCCAATGGGTTGCTAATTGAGCACAAAGATTGGCTCCTGCTGAAAAGCCGATAATGGCAATTTTATCGTTATCAATCTGCCACGTTTCCCCTTGCAGGCGAATTTGTTTCATCAACATCGCCAAATCTAAAAGTGGATTCGGATATTGCGCATTACCAGTGGCTTCTGTTTGATAATCCAATACAAAGACTTGAAAACCGGCTTGCAGATAATGCAAGGCCACCGGTTCTTTTTCGCGATCAGAAATCCCTAGATATGCTCCCCCACCACAAATAATCATGGCCGGAAATTGCCGGTCTTTATCAATTTCCTCTGAGCCTTCATGAAGATAACTTGTATAGGATACATTGGGTTTGTTGTCATATAGTAACGTAGTAAAGACTTTCATTTGAACCCCTCCATTTTTCGCTTAATCAATACCAAGTAACGTAGCCAACTGCTGGAAATCAACCGCAGCCGCCAAATGATTCCCACCTACACTGGAAATATGCAACCCGTCGCCACTATCAAATAATTGGTAGAGTTTTTGAGAATCTTGAGGATCTCCGGCGACTTGATCAAAGTCCCATAGTGCCTCAATTGGCGCTTTATTACGCAGCCAATGATTCAATCCTTGACGCAAACTTTCGGCCTTTTCACTGTAAAAGGCTGATTGATTAAAAGGAAGAAGTGTCACTCCAATCACTGGTACTTGCCGCAAATGGGCTTCCTCAATCATAAACCGAAAAGCCGCGGTTAATTCGGCTAATCCCTCAGCGACAGGTCTCTCGCCAATCGTCAAACAATCATTAATACCATGAAAAAGGATCAAGCCACTAACTGGCCCATCCGCAAAAACGTCTGACAAAAACCGCTTCACCCCAGCTCGCCCATGACGGCTAAAGTCATCGGCTGTAGCATCTGTATCTAGCAATACCCGGTTTCCCCCAATGCCACGATTTACGAGTGCCACTTGTGAAAAGCCCTCTGTCACCAGGCGCTGTTTGAAATGATCCGTCCAAAATCCCTGTTGTGTCAACGAATCCCCAAAAGCTATCAGGGTCTGACTGTTTCCTTGCAATTGTAGGCCCGAAATACCATAGATAACGTACATTCGTGGATTCCACAACGCATTTTGAAAGAGCTGATAATTATCCAAGGGATGGGTCCAGAAATTCTCAACCCAACGATAATTCAGCACTTCCTGTTGCAAACGAGCATAACTCACTAGAAAACTAGTCAGTTGCACCGGTTTGGCTAGATAAGTAGTGATTTCTAACACTTCTCCTGGTGCAGCTGATAATAAAATAGGATCACTTGCCAACTGCTCACAACCAGGGGCTAGCTGTATTTCCGACTTTCCATGAAGAGTCAGGGGAACTACCGGTGTGCGTGCAATGAGCTCTGCCGATTTCACCTGTGCAGTCACCTTATCAAACACTAACGGCCCTCTACCATAAAGGTTAGAAAACAATACACGCCATTGATCCCCATAATGATTTAACCGAATTCGCACTACTTGTACTTGTTGTTCAATCTCGCAAGGAGCACTGCGGTAATCCTGTTCCTGATATTCCCAAATTCGTTGCCACACGCCATTTATTCCTCCTAAATGAAATTCCCTATGTAAAAAACTGGTCAGCCTAGTCTGAGATTTTCCTCAATACCTCTGCTGACCAGTCAAAAAATTAGTAAATACGATAGTTACCACTCAAAGCCATAAAGGCAAAAGCATACAAAAAATTATCATAATATCGGCGCACGCCTTTACGAAGGGGCGTTTGCCAGAAACGTGTCACAAATTCTCGGGCGATTTCTGTTTCAGGATTTGCAAGGGAGGCCGCGGCTAAGGTTGCTAGCAAGCCTACTGGATGTAAGATTTCTTCTCCAGTATTTTCCCCTTCCACAGTATAAATGTAATTTTCTGCCCCAGCTGGTAGTGCATGGAAAAATTGTTGCAAATGAGCCAACCGATCTTTGAGTACAACATCTTCACCATACCACTGCATATCAAGCGCCACATTCATGGCTGTCCGATAGGCATCACTAAAGAAATGCGGATGTTCACTTTCCAATTGTGGACTGCCATCGTACCAACTGTATTCTGGATTCAACCCAGTTTCTGGATGAATGGCCTTTTTCAAATACCTTCGACTAGCCCTCGCCGCCTCTTTCCAAAACGGCCGGTCGCTAGGTTCTGTATAAAGAGCAAATTGTTCATAAAAATGCGGTACATGATAAGAAGGATCGGTAAATTCTACTTCTGGGATGAACTTGATTAATTTATTTTCATTGTTCCACATAGGCATGCCAGGAAATTCAGTCCCTTTATGAATACAATAGTTCAACAATTCTCGGGCATGATGAGAGTAATTGAATATCCCTTCTCCATCCCCCCAGCGATTGGCTGCAAAAAACAGCGCCAAGGCAAAGAATTCTTCCCCATCCGGAGCGGGTCCATAAGCATTTTTCTGACCAGAAGGAGCGACCGACCAAGCGAAATAATGGGCATGTTCCCCGCTATCCATATACATATAAGTCATCACCCAGCGCCAAAGCCGGTCAAAGACTTCCTTTTTGTCGTACTGAACCGCCATCAACATGCCGTAACTCATGCCCTCTGTCCGTACATCATCGTTTCCGGTATCCACTAGATAACCTGCATCTGCTGTTTCAAAATAAACCTTATCCGGTCCGACAAAAATTTCTTCCCAGATTTGCGTTAAACGGTCTTGGATTTCATTTTCATCATAACCATATGTTTTAAAAAGATTCGTATATGTTTTCATCCGTTTCTCCTACTAAATTACTACGGTTTCCACAAGTGGGACTGTTGCCACAAGTGGTGCCGGTTGGCCTAATTCTTGAGCCCGTGAACATGGCGCGGTTGTCCCTAACGTAAAGGTAATTTGTTCGCCATCAAATAATCGTTCCCCCGCTTCATTAACCACAGTAAGATTGATTTTGGCAACAGGTACCGTCACCGTTTTTGTTTCTCCGGGTGCCAATGCTACACGTTTATAGGCCACGAGTTTACCATTTAACGTTTCATGTTTCGAATCGGTTTTAACGTAAACTTGTAGTACTTCTTCCATAGCGCAATCGCTGGTATTGGTAATGGTTCCCTTGATCAAGTAGTCTTTTTCTTGCGTCTCTACTTGCAGATCAGCCAAAGCAATTTGGCCATACGTCAAACCGTAACCAAATGGATACAAGGGACTTTCCTCCAAGTAACGATAAGTCCGATTTTTCATGCCGTAATCTTTGAAATCCGGTAGATTGTCAGTGGTCCGATAGAATGTCACTGGTAATTTACCACTTGGGCTAATTTCGCCAAACAAGACTTTCGCTAACGCTTTTCCACCCTGGCTACCAGGATACCAAGCATGAAGGATGGCATGAAGATTTGGATGCTCTTCTCGACCATACAGAGAAATTGCTGAACCAGCTGCCACTACCAAAATCACTGGTTTATCCAATGCTAAAATTTGATCTAACAAGCGAATCTGTTCTGCCGGCAAGCCCAACGTCTCTTTGTCACCAGAACCGTAGACATTACCGGAATCTCCCTGTTCTCCTTCGATTGTCGGATCCAAACCAAGGCACATCACCACGGTATCAGCATGTTTGGCAGCGATGATTGCTTCTGATGCTCGCTCATGAGGACGAGACAAGGTCGATTCTGCATATTCTTGGAACAAGTGACAACCTGGCGCATAATACACCCGTGCATCATCTTCCAGATAGTCTTGAATGCCATCTAAGAAAGTCACATTTCGCGAAGCAACACCAAAATAATTGCCTTGCAATGCTTCGATACTACGAGCATTTGGGCCAATGACTGCCACATTTTTTACGCTTTCTTTTTTAATCGGTAAGATGCCGTCATTTTTCAACAAAACTAAAGCTTTTTCGGCAGCCTTCAAAGATAGTGCCATATGCTCCTTACTATCATTGGCTTCATAAGGAATAGCATTATAAGGATTGGTCTCATCAAACATGCCCAAACGAACGCGAGTTGTGTAAAGTTCTACTACTGCTTGCGTAATTTCTGCTTCTGTCACCAAGCCTTCTGCTAACGCTTGATGCAAGCTATCAGAAACATTCCCTGCACATAGATTGCAACCAATCTTCATCGCCAAGGCCATGGTTTGCGCCGCATTTTCAGTATAGTGATGGTGCTCATGAACATCTTCCAAAGCGCCAAAGTCTGAGACAACATGCCCTTCAAACGCCCATTTACCACGTAAAATATCTTGTAACAATTCGGGGTGCACACATGCTGGAATCCCGTTTACTGCATTGTAGGCTCCCATGAAACTTTCCACATCGGCTTCTTTTACAGCAGCTTCAAAAGCAGGTAGATAAGTTTCATACAAATCTTTATCATTCACTACCGCGTCGAAAGAATGGCGATCCGCTTCTGGTCCACTATGAACCGCAAAATGCTTGGCGCAGGCCGCTAATTTCAGATAAGGGCCGTCCCCTTGCAAGCCTTTGATAAAAGCCACACCAAGTCGAGACGTCAAATAAGGATCTTCGCCATAAGTCTCTTGCCCGCGACCCCAACGTGGATCCCGAAAAATGTTGATATTAGGCGACCAATATGTCAACCCTTTGTAGATATCATTGTCTCCTTCTGCGTGGTACTGGTTATATTTTGCACGGCCTTCTTCAGCAATCACCCCAGCAATTTCTTCCATCAACTGATCATCAAAGATTGCTGCTAAGCCAATCGCTTGCGGAAAGACGGTGGCAACCCCCGCCCGCGCCACGCCATGAAGGGCTTCATTCCAATAGTTATAATCCGTAATGCCCAAGCGTTGGATGGCTGGGGCGCGGAAATTGATTTGACCAATTTTTTCGTCTATGGTCATTTGTGCCACAATTTTTTGTGCTTCAACTTTTGCCTCTGAATGGGTAATCATGTTTTTTCCTCCAACATTCTTTCAACTTTACAATAAGAAACAATCCGACAATACTCTGCTACGATCAACTGGGATATACTACAAAATCATGCAGCTGATCAAACAAGAAGAGTAGTCGTTTCTGCAAGAAAAATATCCGAACTAAACTGGCATTGCTGCTACAGCCTGTAGGATTTACCGGACAGCTTCTGGAAACAGTGGTATTACAATGTATTTAGCTCGAATATTCCCGTGTTTCTGAATGTGATTTATCTTGATAATTAATCCTTATGATGCATTTTCAATGGTACAAAATCCAAATAAGCTTTCACAAATGGGTACTGTTTTTTTCACTACAACAGGTAATAACACCAGAGCAAAAACTGGTAATAGCCAAATCCCTACGATCACTACGGTATACAAGACGAGCATTTGGATCATTTTTCCAAGATGGGTTAGCGCTAAAAGACCGCAATTGCGTAAAATTATTCTTAAAGGATCTTCAAAACGAGCAATATAAGCCAATACCAACACCACCAAGGGCAAGAGAACCAACAAACAAATCCCTAAAACAATTTGGATAGCATCTGAAAGCAAGGAATAACTCCCAGCAAGTTGTTGACGATTTAGCAGAAAAGAACTTGCCAACACCAGATACCCCGTCCAAATCAATGAACTTTGGAAAAAGGACTGTTTAAATGCCTTGAAAAAAGTCCCTAAGACATAGCCTTCTTTTTGGAACATGCATTGATAAACCGTGCGATACATGGCACTAGTTGCTGCCCCCGTCGTAACAAGCGGTACTGAGCAAAGTAGCCAGAGCACGCCTACCAATAAGTAATCGGCTACCAAACTCAACTTGTCCATAATCGCTTGACTATTTCCAGATTTTCTCATAATAAACACCTTTTAAAACCTTTCTTTTAAGCCTTAAATTAACCCTTAACCCCACCAATAGTCAGACCACTGATAAAGTATTTTTGCAAGAATGGATACAGGCAGACGATTGGCAAGGCTGTGACGATTGTCGTAGCTGCCCGTACCGAAGTTGGGGTCACCATGCCGCCACCACCTGCTTGAGCGGCATTTTGCATATCATTGGCGTTGGCCCCTTGACTTGTTACAGAAGACAAGAGTTTCATCAATTCGTATTGCAACGTACTAAGTTTTTCATTAAAGCCGTTGTACAACATCGCATCAAACCAAGAGTTCCATTGACCAACAGCGATAAATAAAGCAACGGTTGCCAACACTGGTTTACACAATGGCAAGATAATGCTCCAGAAAATCCGGATATGACTGGCCCCATCGATTTTGGCACTTTCGACTAAACTTTCAGGGATTCCATGGATATAAGTCCGGATAACCAATAAGTTAAAAGCACTGATCATCCCCGGCAAGATATAAACCCAAAATGTATTCGTCAAACCGATTTTATTCAACCACATGTAATTAGGAATTATCCCAGCATTCAAATACATGGTGAAGATGAACAATAAAGTAACCGGTGTCCGAAAGATAAATTCTTTTCGGCTAAGGATATAAGCCAACAATGATGTTAAAAACAATTGTGATAAAGTAGCAATCACCGTTCGAGCCACCGAGATAAAAGCTGCGTTTAGTAACGATTGTTTGGCTAAAACAGCTTTGAAATTATCCAAGGTAAAAGTTCGTGGCCACAGATAAATCCCTCCACGCAAAGCATCTAGTCCGTCGTTAAAGGCGACTGCTAAGGTGTTTAAGATTGGATACAGGGTTGCCAACGTGAATAAAATTAGAAAAATCCACTTAAATATATCGAATAGTCGATCTGAAATCGCAACTCGTTTCATCTTTTTTTCCTCCTCTGATTAGAACAAACTTTCTTCGCCAGCAACTTTGGCAAGTTTATTACCTAATGTAATCAAGATGATACTGATCACACCATTGAAAATCCCGGCTGCTGTGGCAAAGGAGTAGTTGTTCAAGCTAATCCCATATTTCAACACGAAAATATCAATAGTTTGGGAAACTTGTTGAACTAAGCCATTCCCTAACAAGTATTGCACTTCAAACCCAGCATTTAGGATATTTCCGATATTGATTAATAAGAGGATAAAGATTGTTGGTTTAATTCCTGGTAAAGTGATATGCCAGATTTTCCGCAAGCGGCTGGCACCATCCATTTCGGCGGATTCATACAGTTCTTCGTTGATAGCTGACATCGCAGAAAGGTAGATGATACTTCCCCAACCAGTACTTTTCCAAACATTAGAGAAACCAACAATCCACCAGAAATATTTCGGTTCGGAAAGGAAACTAATCGGCTTGTCTACAAAGTTAAATTGCATCAGTAGTTGGTTAATAATCCCCGTTTCAGGACTCAGCACATCCAACACGATCCCTGTTACAATAATCCATGATAAAAAGTAAGGCAGATAAGAGACAGTTTGCATGATTTTCTTTAAATGTTTATTTTTGACTTCATTCAATAAGACCGCAAAGCCAATCGAGAAAACAAAACCCAAAGTCAAATTGATTAAACTCATTGCCAAAGTATTGCGGACAACCCGTAAAAAGTTTGGATCAGCAAACAACATTCGGAAATTTTCAAGTCCAATCCATTCTTGATCAAAAAGACCAGTACCAGGACGGTATTTTTGGAAAGCCATCAACCAGCCAGATAACGGTGCATAATTAAAGAAAAGAATGTAAATGACAAATGGCAGACAAAGTAAACACAGATCTTTTTGAGCCCAGACACGTTCCCAAAATGTTTTTCGTTTTGCTTTTGGAATACCCTCGTTTGAATCTAACATCGTTGAATTTCCGCTCATTTCTTATTCCCCCAAATCTTCGAGTATGTAGCAAAGCAAGATTGTGGGAGTTGTTATTTTCACAACTCCCATCACCTCGCTACAGCAGACTATTTGTCAACTTTTGCTTCTAGTTCTTTTTCGATTTCTACCCGACGTTTCACTTCTTTAGTCAATGTATCTTCAAAGGCTTTGTAATCGATTTGACTATCATAAGCATTCATATAATCTTCCCAGTTTTGTTCGTAAGCTGCTGGTCCGCCCATGATGACTTTTGGTAACCATTGCATTTTCACTTCTTGCATGTTTTGACTAGCAATCCCAGCTGGATCAGAAGAAGTCCATTTGTTCCGTTCTGTATAGATTGGGAACCATGGTTGAATTGGATCTTGCAAGCGTACCATTTGAGTCCAGTTGTCTACTTTATAAGCATCCAACACTTCTTTATCGATATCAGACAATGTTTTGCGGAATTCAGAGATTTGTTCAGAAGGCAAAATTGTATTTTTTCCATCTGGCAAGTAACCACGGTAACCAGGCATATAACCAAACGCTACACTATTCTTTTGAACATAATCGGTATCTTTCCAATTTGCCCATTGTTCGTCAGTGCGGTAGAACATGCCGTCGTCGTCAACTTCATAGTCAACGCCTTTTTCGCCCCAGTTGCGTAGGATCATCCCTTTTTCAGAAACCATGTCGTCCCACATTTGCAATACGCCATCAACATCTTTACAGCTAGTGGTAATCCCAATCCCACCTTGAGTAGACAAGACGCCACCTTCTCGGTATTGTGGTTGAACATTTTCATCCAAAGTCAAATCAAGAGGTGCCCAAGTTAATTCATCTTTTCCTTGAGAAACCAATGAATCTCTTGCAGATTGGAAGTTCCAACCTTGGTCGATCATCCCCAACACTCGACCAGAAGATAATTTTGCAATATACTGGTCATATTTAGCAGTAAAGGTTTCAGGGTCAATCGTTCCTTTTTCAAATTGTTCAGACAAAATCTTGTAGTATTCTTTGGCTTCTGGAATTTTGTCATATACTTTTGCTTTCATTGTGTCTGGATCGACAATAGCTGCGCCATCATTTGGATATCCCGCTAAGAATTGCGGTGGGTTTTCCAAACAGAAGTAACGCCAGTCATCAGATAAGATTTCAAAACCGATATTTTTTTGACCATCAGTATCAGGATTTTCAGCTAAATACTTATTGATCAAATCAAAATACTGTTCGACAGTATTAATTTCTGGATAGTTCGCCCATTTGAGGACACGTTTTTGAATCCAGAAAGCTTCGCCACCATAACTAGTTGCCGTATCCACGGTACCATCTTTTTGAGCAAATTGTGGAATCGTATAAATATGGCCATCATTATCAGCTTTAATTTTTTCCCATTGAATATCACTTAATGTGGCTTTCAAATTCGGATAGTCATCTAGCTTATCCTCTAAGGGAACATAAGCTCCAGCATCAATCATCGCTGAACGACCATCGGAAGCATCCACGATATCTGGATACTCGCCACCAGATACCATAACCCCAATCCGTTCTTTTGCAGTTTGACCCGTCAGCCAGCTAACTTTCACTCGCCAACCAAATTCTTCTGCAAAAACATTGTTTAAACGAGAATCATCGGGAACTTCAGAACCAGGTACCGCCATAAAGGCTGTATATTTTTTATTGCCATCACTATCTGTGGCTTGCGTGCCACCATCTTTGTCTCCTTTACCATTTCCACTACCGCACCCAGCCAATAAGGCTAGTGCCATTGCTGTCACTGCAACTTTTCCAAACTTTTTCATGTGTTTCCCCTCCGTTGGTATGTTTAAATAACAAACATTGATGCATAAAAAAACCTTGCGACACAACTTCCTTCTAAACCCTGATTCAAATAAATTAATAGCGCTTACTTCTCTTCCTTGATTCAACTTTACTCTGAAACGCTTGCAAAAACAAGACAATTTCAGTACACTAATAGACGTAATCAGTTGACTATGATTTCTTAAATGGGAGGGTTAAAAATGACTGAATTGGAATCCTATCACTTCGGGGAAAAAATTTCCCACGTGGAATATCATCCGGAGAATCTCAGCTATCCTGAGCATCTTCATCGGAGTTTCGAATTATGGTTTGGTGAAACTGGCGAATTTCTATTGACAATCGATTCTGAAATTCACACCTTAAAAGCTGGCGATATCGCCCTAATTCTCCCCTATCAAACCCATCAAGTAGAAGCTGAAATGGAAAACTCTGGTCATATTTGGATTTTTTCTCCCGAGTATCTAGAAGACTATCTTCCATTAATTAAAGGGAAATCCTTCTTAAATCCTGTCATTCCGGTGGGACGCACTAAATCTAATCAGCTCTACGATTCATTATTTGAGAGCAACTCATTTTTTAGACACAAAGCCGCTTTATATGAAATCTTATATCTATATGAGCAACATACCAAGCTAGTCAAAACACGAGGCAAAGAGAATATTTTAGAATTAATTCTATTGTGGGTCTCTTCTCATTTTCAAAATGAAGTTACTTTGAGTCAGCTGAGTGAAGATATCGGCTATAGTAAAGATTACGTATCCAAGGTCATTACCCAAAAACTTGAGTCCACCTTTCCAAAACTAATCAACCAGTACCGCATCAATCAAGCTTGCTATTTACTAGCAAACTCCGATTATTCTATAACAGAAGTCGCTAGCTTATCTGGTTTTCAAAACACGCGAACCTTCAATCGTAATTTTTTGCAGAAAATTGGTCACTCCCCAAAAGATTATCGGAAAAATGCCCGTAGCGGACGAAAGGAGCCGACATTGATTCGCTTTGACAATCTCTACTACCAACAATTGTTGTAGTAAATTGAATGCACCTCAGCAAAAAACCATGAAGCACTAGTCCAACTAGTCTCCATGGTTTTTTACTATTTATTCAGTTGAACCCACTGCCCACTACGATCCGACTCATAAATCCCACAAACCATCTTCAAAGAATCCAACGCATCCTCAACGGCGAGGTACTCTGCGTGAGGATCTGGCAAGCCGACTAACTGATTGACAAAGGCTCGTACAAAGTGCAGGTGTCCTGCTCCCCAGTAAGCTTTAGCTACTTCGCTTACCATGCCTTCTTCAAGAGGTGCCGCTACGTCATTGACTACCAGTTTGTCAGCGGTCAACACCACTCTGGCTTCTTCAAAATCAAAGGTGACGGATGGGGCGGGATCTGAAGAGTAGTTGTTGGAGTCATGAATGACCACCGGCACGTCATCTGGAAGCACTGCTGTCGCCATCGCCGCGTCTTCTACTTCGATGGTTTCCTCCAAAAGCGTGGTCATTATCTTGCCTTTGATTTTCTCTGGTAACTCAATCATCCAAGTCACCACATCTAAGGTATGGATGGCTTGATTGATCAAGGTACCCCCACCTTCTTTTTTCCAAGTACCTTTCCATGATGCCGCCTCATAATACCCTTTATCCCGATGCCAGGTTAGCTCGCATTTGATTCCTTTTAACTGCCCGAAAGCTTGTTGGGAAATCATCGTTTTCAGTTGGGCATAGGAAGGGTTGAAGCGATTTTGATAACACACGGCATAATGCAAGTCTGGCTGTTCCTCCCATTTGGCTAAAACCTGTTCAGCTTCTTGGACCGTTATGGCCATCGGTTTTTCACATAGGACATGTTTCCCGGCTTCAAAAGCTTGCAGGGTCATTTGGCCATGGAGATAATGCGGCGTAGCGATGATTACTGCGTCAATCTCACCATTTTTTAGCATGTCTAGGTAATTCCCATAAAAACTACAGCCATGTTTTTCCCCAAAGCGTCGCCCTTTTACTTCATCTATGTCGCAACAAGCCGTCAACTGGGCTTCTTGAATTTTCTGAAGGGCTTCTGCATGGGTACCGGAGATATTGCCACAGCCCACAATTCCGAATCGTATCATCTTTTCACACTCTTTTTAGTAAGTATTTTCAGTATCCAAGACTTTTTCTTTCACATCTTTGTCTTTTGAGCCCGCAATTTTCTTGTTTAACTCTTCCAAGAGCAACTCCTCGTCAATCGGCAACTCAACCCATTGGCCTAACCAAGAAGAGAGGTGAATGGCGTTAGAAATGGACAAGCCATAAATCCCATCTGTCGCTGGTGCCACCAGTTTTTCGCCAAAGAGAATATTGTTGACAAAGTTTTGCGTCACTCGCAAATGGCCGGTGCTGCCGTCAAATTCAACAGGAATCTTGATTTCCCAAACTTCCGGTTCGCCAAAGCCGCCGGTGTAAGTATCGTTCCATTCTTTTTCATCGGTAACGGTCCGCCAGAATTTCAACTGTTCATCTTCAATCACGATTTTTCCTTGAGAACCCACGATTTCAAAACGATTGGTCCCAGGCGTTTCCGTAGTGGTTGTCACAAAGACCCCAGTGGCCCCATTTGCGTATTCACAATAGGCCGTTACTTCTGTTTCCACTTCCACATCCCGACGTTTGCCATAATAGGCAAAGGAGAAAATCCGTTCCGGCATGCCACAAATCCATTGCCACAAGTCCAATTGATGGGGATCTTGGTTTAAGAGGACACCGCCACCTTCCCCTTTCCAAGTGGCCCGCCAGCCGCCAGAATTGTAATAGCTTTGGGACCGATACCAGTTGGTGATGATCCAGTTGGTCCGACGCAATTCACCGATTTGACCGGATTCTACGAGTTCTTTGGCCTTTTGATAAGTCGGGTTCATCCGTTGGTTATACACCAAAGACAAGGACAGTTCTGGATGTTTTTCTGATTCTTCAATCATTTCCCGAACTTTTTTCGTATACACCCCAGCCGGTTTTTCTACTAAGACATGTTTGCCTGCTTGCAAACCTTTAATGGCAATCACAGGATGATCATAGTGGGGCGTAGAGATAATGATTGCGTCCACTTCTGGATCTGCCAACAAGTTATCCACATCATCATATAATTTGAATTGATCCCCGTATTGTTCCTGGATACGGTCCAATTTTTCTGGATTGCTATCACACAATGCCACCAATTCAGCGTTTTTTAATTCACCACCTAAGACATTGCGCATATGAAAGGAGCCGATATTACCGACGCCGACGATACCGATTTTTACTGTTTCCATATTAGTTCCACTCCTGACCCATGTTTTCCACAAGGATTTTTTTCAATGCATTACTAGCGACAGTGAACAGTTTTTCACCATCGGATTTTGTTTCTTCAATGGAGACGCCCTCTTTTTCCAACGCCGCAAAGCCATCAAAAATTGACAAATGGGGTTCCAAGGAAGCAAAGCCTGTAAAGCCGTTTGCCACAAGTGCCCGCAAGACAGCTTCCACTTGCCCATCGCCAAGTCCAGCCGGTGTGACTTTATGATCTGCGAAATGGGCATCTTTAATGTGCATATAGCCAATTTCATCTTTTAATAATTCATAGGCATGGGGATAGACTTCCACATCACATTGGACAAAGTTGGCCGGATCAAAGGCCGCTTTGACTTGTGGATTGTTCAGTTCGGTCAAAAGTTTGGCACAACGTTCTGGAATATCTCCGTAAATGTCTTTTTCATTTTCATGAAGCAAGGTAATTTGAGGATAATCTTTGGCTACCTCTAAAAATTGGTTCCATCGCTTCACCACTTCTTCGTGAAAGTCGTCGGCAGGTTTGCCTTCTGGAATGAAGAAACTAAACATCCGGACATAGGGACTTTCAAAAGCTACTGCTACATCGAGAACATGTTTGAATAACGCTAAATGCTCTTCAAAAGGATCCTCAATACTGATTTTACCGATGGGAGAGCCGATGGAAGAAATCTTGATCCCGTTTTCATGGAGTGTTTCTTTGTAAGTAAGTACTTGATCCAACGTCAATTCACTGACATTGACGCCATTGATGCCTCGGACTTCGATATGGGCAATGCCGTTTTCTTTCAGTCCTTTGATTTGTGTATCTAAGTCACTTGCGATTTCATCTGCGAAACCGGTGATGGTGAAGTTGTTCATTAAATGAACCTTCTTTCTTGTTTTGTTACGGCTATTATACGTACATTTATAAATAATAAAAACGCTATAATGTGACCCATTTCATGCTAGATGTGATATCATCAGAGAAACTTGCGAAAAAGGAGTGACCCCCGACGAAACCAGTAGCAACGATTCAAGATCATCTTCATTCAAAAGATTTCGATTTTTATTATAAAGATTCCTGTTTCGAAACCCCCATCACATTTTTACCAGAGTACCACTACCATGATTTTCATGAGATCTATTGTCTATTAGATGGGGAAGTGGATTACTACGTGGAAGATTGTGTCTATCATATGCAACCAGGAAATATCCTGTTAATTCATCATCATGATATCCATCACATGATGCTAACCTTACCTTCTGCCCGTTATGAGCGCGTTTTCTGTTATTTTGACGAATCTTATTTACACCGTTATTCTTCCGCTAAAACAGATTTGACGTTATGCTTTTCCCGTATCAATAACCGCCAAAGTCATTTTTTGCCTACAAGTTTAACCGAAGTTCGACCTTTTATTCAAGATTTACAAAAACATAGTGCCTCTGAAGAATATGGTAGTGACTTGCGCTATACCCAATGTTTTAACGAGTTTCTGCTTTTTCTCAATCAACGCTTTTTAGCTTTGCAAAAAGAAAATACTCCCTTGACGAATAGTAAAGAAAATCATGTTGTTCGCCACGCCATTCACTATATCCAAGACCATTTATCAGAGCCCGTCAAAGTCGAGACCCTAGCCAAAGCCCAGTTTATTAGCCGCGAACACCTTACTAGGGAATTTAAGCGTCATACCGGCTTTAGTCCCCATGCCTACATCCAAAAACGGAAACTGCTCTATGCCAAAGAGCGTTTATTAGAAGGGGCCACAATTACGATTGCCTGCAACGATCCTGGTTTTACTAATTATTCTCATTTTATTAAAGCCTTTAAAAAGGAATTTGAGCTGACTCCTCGTCAATTTCAACAACAAAACCTTTAACAATCTGATTTTGATTGATCCTTTGCAACCCGTGATTCAAAAAAACAGCCCGTGAGTATTTAGTCTCACAGGCTGTTTTTACGCTTTATTTTACCTTTACTTTTACTTGCACCAAAGATAACTCAGGATTGACATCCATTGCTTCCGTCATTCCCAAAATTGGCTGTCCATCTACATCAAAATGTACCCGCCGGATACCTGAAGAACGGGGAGCATCGATACCTGGACGTGCATGATAAGTGTTCCAGATATTGCCTTCTTCATCTTCTACATAAGCATTGTGTCCAGGTCCAAATTCTCCTGGAACATTCAGAGAAGTCAACAATGGGTAATTTGATTTTTCCCAGACCGCTGGATTGAGCAAGTCACTGCCAACTTTGGCTTTTAGATACCCCACACAATAGCTACTGTCGACAGCTGCGCCGGAAATGGTTAAATAGATGTCTTCTCCTCGATACAAGGCATAGGGACCTTCATCGACAAAGGTATGATTATTGTCCCATCCATAATCTGGTTTTGCTAAGACTACTGGTTCTGTCAATAATTGCCACGGTTGATCAGGATTGAGCTCCGCAAAATAAATCCACGCACCTAAATCCACTGGAAAAAACTGACGTTGCGACCAAGCGGCATAGATTCGGCCACTATCTTTAATCACCGTCATATCCAAAGTGATGCCTCCTGTAATCAAAGGCGATCCATCTGCTTTTACGACTTTTTGCGGTCGCTGCCAATCTGCTAGCACCAAGGGATTGCCGCCTTCTTTCAAAGCCATTACGTGGGATTGTTCCTCTTCAAAAGGACCTGGTGTTGCACCGTGGAAAATATACAAACGATCATTAATAATATGAAATTCTGGTGCCCACAAGAGATTGGCAATTTCAGGGTACATCTCGCTATCCAAAATCTTCATCTCTTGGGCAGTAACTAACTCAGCAATCGTCTTGGCTTTACGGATATAGAGACTACGGTTATCATCATAATCATTCGTGGCAATAAAGTAGTATTCCCCTTGCCATTTGCCGATACAAGGATCCGCGCGATAAGTCGCAATCGGGAAAGAAAAATGTTCCTGATGCACTTGACCCTTTGCTACAAAAGCTTTTTCAGTAGCACTTGCTGGTAAATCAAACCAATCAATTCCGGCTTGGCGACTCGAGCCATCACTATAGCGCAAGGTTGCTTTCATCGTGGTAAGTTCTTCCATGTTTTCAACAACGACTTCATCCGGTAAGTCCACAGTGATATGATGGGGTGTTATCAATTTTTTTTGTAAATAGTCTCCTTGTTCCTCACTAATGGTCAAACTATTCCTCGGAATTGCCCCTTCAATATCCGTTGCTACTTCCAAAAGTGGTTGCCACTGAATGGCAACCTTTTTAGTCTCATCCACATGATCTAAGCTTGGGGTCGTCACTTGATAAGCTTGATCACAGCTATCTAACCACCGGATTTGATACCCTTCATCCGTATAAGCCAATTGAACATCCATCAGAGGCATTTCACTTAGGTGGAGCAAAGGTAGTTCTTGATACTGAATAAAGTTTTCCGTTTCAAAAACTAAAATGCTACCCACACTGGTTTCATCCAACGTTCCATCGGCATTTACCCGAATCCCGATGATGTAAAATTTCTCTTTTCCCTGACAAATCCAAGTTTTTTTAAGGGCTTTTGCTACTAAAAACCCATCTGGTAAAGAATGTGCTTTGGCAAACAAGACCCCAAAGTTTTGATTTAATGGCTGAAACACTCCTGATTCATCTGCCAATGCTAAATGCATCGCCAATCCCAGCCGAGTATCATAAAGCTCTGTTTCTTTAGCTTCTCGTTGATAATTCAATAATTGATAACTCATAGTAGCCTCCTAAATATAATAATTGCGAGTAGTTTGATTAGTGGTCCACACACCAATTTTCAAACCCATCAAATCCAAATAAACAAATTTTCTTATCTACCAGCCAAGACTCGTTGATAATCATAGCCTCGATCAGATGTTTGCTTTCTTGGCCGCGCCTCGAAATAATGAACTCCATAAGGCTGTACAGTAAATGAATAGCTGTTAGACGTGACCGTGGTAGTCACTTTTGGCTGAGCAATTTGCTGCAAAAGCGCTCTTTGTTCAGCACTCAAATTGGCTGGCTCTCCCAAATCATGCCAACTTTGCAATGGGTTGGTTGTTTGTTGATCCACCACTTCTGAAGTGATACACCATTTTTCAACCTCTTCTGGGAAATCTAGTTGGAAAGACATCGCTTCAGCTGTTAAATTCCAAAAAACGCCAGCAAAGCGCTCCTTGCCATCTGAAGTTACTATGCCGTGTTCCCCTTTATAAAGACAGTTCTTTTGTAGTTTTTTATAAAAAGCAAAGGTCCAAAAAGTTGGTTTAGGAATATTGCCATTGGCGACTAGCCCAAAACCTCCATGAAACGGTGTGAAGGGAACCCCCATTTCTTCAAAGATATCCCCAAACGTCCAATAAGAATACGAGGCACTGGTTTCTCCTAATCTTGAAAGCAACTGAGCGATATAGGCTGCGTTCAAATTCGTATCATGCAAAGGGCTATCCGGCCGATAAGACGTATTGAACTCCGTAATATGCATCGGCAAGCCACGATATTCTGGATAGTCATCGATAATACTACGGGAAATATCCAACTCAGTCAGGGATTCCTGTGCTTCTCGCAAAGTCACATAGCTATAATGTCCGGCGGTCTCTGGATCAGAAATGGTGTAAAAATGGCGGGTCACCGTATCAATCGCCAATTGTTCCTCGTGACAAAAGGCCATAAACTGTTGTAGCCAATTGATATCATCTACCCCACAAATCGCTGGTCCCCCAACTTTGAATTGGTCATCGACAGCTTTCACCGCCAAAAAAGTTTCTTTGAATAACTTAAAGTATTCGGTCATATCAGCATCTTGCCAAAAACCTGGCAAATTCGGCTCATTCCAAACTTCCACCGGCCAAGTCACTACCTCAGCCCGACCATAGCGTGTGATCAAGTGTTGTAAGGTCGCTTGGACTAATTGGCACCAACCTTCGTATGAGCGAGGCGGGGTCACGTTTCCCTGCCAATAAAAGACCGTCTGATCCCCAGAAGCTAGTTTTTGTGGCATGAAGCCCAACTCTAAATAGGGTTTTATACCCACTTCTTGATAAAAATCCATCACCATGTCCAAGTAGGTAAAATTATATTCCGCGACTTTTTGTCCCGTTTCGTCTTCGTATTCTTGGTAGATTGCCATGTCATCGCTAAATAAACCATGACCGCGAATATACTTGAACCCAATTTTTTCTTGTACGAGACGTAATTGTTCTTGGTATTGCCGCTGTAGAGCCAAGCCCATCCGGCCAGTACCAATACAATCATCCGCAAAATTGTGAAATGAGCTAACTGTCATATTTTTTGTCAATTGAATAGTTTCCATTTTTTCTTCTCCTCGTAATAGTTAGTTAAAAAAACAACCATTTTGGCTAGTGGTTTTAACTATAATTGGCTAACATTTGTTACAAAACCTTATGAATCCCCCTTTTTTCAGTTGTAATCAGTTAATTTGCACAGTATACTAACTCTAAGACGTACTTTAAAAAGGGGATTGTCCATGATTATTAATAAACTTGACATTCGTGAGCAAAATGAAGCGACTGTACTAAAAGCGATTATTGAAAATAAAAATATTTCCCGAGCCAACATCTCCACTTTAACCAATCTAAATAAGGCCTCGGTTTCGCAAATTATCAAAAACCTAATTGAAAACGATATCGTAGAAGAAGTTGGTATCGGTAACGCTAGTTCGATGGGGGGGCGAAAACCGATTCAGCTGCACTTTAATGGACGCTGCGGATTGGCGCTTGCTTTTGATGTGGGCTATAACTATGTGGCAGGGATGTTGGCTTATCTCGATGGGGAAGTGATTCGCCTCGAAGAAAGAAAAAATACCCCAATCAATAGCGAAAATATCTTGCCCACTGTTCAAAGCATTATCACCAATTTTTTAAGTCAGGCCCCAGTGACGCCCCATGGTCTAGTGGGGATTTCATTGGCCATCCACGGGATTGTCAACGATAACCGCATCACCTTTACTCCTTACTACGATTTGTCTGGCTTGGATATCAAAGAACCCCTAGAGCAACTTTTCAGTGTGCCGGTCTTTGTAGAAAACGAAGCCAACCTTAATGCTGTCGGGGAATACTGCTTTATGACAACTGGCGACTACCAAAAAATTATCAGTCTGAGTATTCATAGCGGAATTGGCGCTGGCACAGTAGCCAATGGTTCTTTACAATCTGGCTCCCATGGCTTCTCTGGAGAATTAGGACACAGCACGCTTTTCCCTAATGGCAAATTCTGTCCTTGTGGTAATAAGGGCTGTCTCGAACAATATGCCTCCAACAGAGTGTTATTTGATACTTTTGCCAAATTAAAAGACTTGGATTTTGTTAATTCTGATATTTTTGCAGCCGCCTATAATGCCGGTGATGTGGATGCCATCCGTCTAGCCCTAGAAAATGTTGACTATTTAAGTATCGGCCTAAACAATATCATCGTGGCAGAAGATCCTGAGTTATTGATCGTCAATAGCTCTGTCTATCGTAAAATTCCCGATCTTCTTCCCCGGATACGTCGAAAAATGGTCTCTCGTTTTACGCAAAGTATCACCATTCAGACGAGCCTGTTAGGGGATCATGCCCCGCTATACGGTGGCATTGCCCAGGCTACTTCCCACTTTTTAAAAATCCAAAACTTAAGACTAGGAATGCTTAAAAAGTAGGCTTCTTCCAATTGCTCATGGCGAAACCCATGAGCAATTTTTACGATGTTAAGTGGCTATAAGTCTTTTTGTCCCAAGCTTACTAGCTACCATTCATCATGAAACTTCCGCTATCCAGGGCAAATGAATACGGTTCCATCGTTTTTTTAAAGAAAGCAATCGAGTAATCAGCCGACTTGCTGATTATCCGATGTCTTATTTACCTTTCAAGGCAATGAGGCATTTTTTTACTCTTCTGTCAGTAAACGATGACAGATTGGTGCAGTTTGGGGATAAACATCTTGATAAATCTCATAAATTTTCGCATATTTCGCTACTTGTTGTGGATCAGGCATGATGTGTTTGTCATAGTGCACAAAAACCTCGGCACAACTTTCAGCATCTGGGAATAATCCCGCTCCGATAGCTGCTAACATGGCAGCTCCCATGCCTGGACCTTGTTCGGTAGTCAACGTTAAGATTTCAGCATCGAAAATATCTGCTTGTATTTGCAGCCAATCAGGGTTTTTCGCCCCACCACCAACGGAGACAATCTGTTTAAAATGGCGCCCCGTCGTATCTGCCATGATTTGTTGAGAATCCTTTAAAGAAAAAGTGATGCCCTCCAAAACTGCACGGCCAAAATGGCGCAATCGATGATGAGTGTCAATGCCAATAAAACTGCCACGAATCTTGGCATCACTATAAGGTGTCCGTTCCCCTACGATATAAGGAGTGAACAACAGCCCATCTGAGCCAGCTGCCACAGTCCCCACATCCGCTAATAAGGTCGCAAAATCTTCTTCTGGCGCAAAGGTATCCCGAAACCAGCTCAATGAATTTCCGGCGGCCAAAGTCACGCCCATCCCATACAATTTGTCTTTGACGCTATGATTAAAGAGATGGAGTTTTCCTTGATAATCCACTGTTTCATCTGCTTCATAAGACAAGAAGACGCCGCTTGTTCCGATAGAGGCCATCGCTAAGCCTTCTTTAATAATCCCAGCTCCCAATGCAGCACAGGCATTATCTGCCCCACCAGCAAAAATCGCTACTTCTTGGGTAAAACCAAATTTCAATTGCAATTCTGGTACTATCTTGCCGACTAATCCAGCTGATTCATGTAGTGTTGGTAAGACCGCTTCATCGATATCAAACTGTTTCAAAATAGCCGCTGACCAAACTTTTTCTTCTACATCCAATAACAATGTACCGGCTGCATCAGAGTAGTCCATCGAATATCGGCCTGTCAGCCAAAACGCCAAATAATCCTTTGGCAACATCACATGAGCCACTTTTTCCCAGTTGGCTGGTTCATTTTTTTGAACCCAACGAATTTTAGGCAAGGTAAATCCTTCGAGAGCCACGTTTTTCGTAATGGCTAACAATTGGTCCCCAAAAGTTGCCATGATTTCTTGACATTCTTTGGTTGTTCGTACGTCATTCCACAAAATTGCTGGACGAATAACTTGGTTGGCATCGTCTAATAACACCAAACTATGCATTTGACCGGAAAAACTAATCCCCACCAACGCATCCTTCATATCTGGACGAAAATCCAACAGTTTTGTCATCACAATTTCCGCTGCTTTTTGCCAATGATTCGGATTTTGTTCACTGTAACCAGCTTGTGGTGTATCTAAAGGATAAGCACTATCTGCTGATGCTAGCAGGTTCCCGCCCTCATCAAAAAGGAGTCCTTTTAACGCGCTCGTTCCGAGATCTAAGCCTAAAATTTGTTTCATAGCGATTATTCCCTTCTCTTAATTGACCTGGTGTTCAATTTGATAAGCATCCACATATCCTGTAGCCTGTGGTGCTGTTCTGGTAGCATATAGACCCATTGTACAGCCTACAAAACCACCAGCAATTTCTGTACTTAAATAATGAATAGCCACCGCTTCTGCGACAAGATGTTCTTCTTCAGCTACAATTACCTTGGCTGTCAATTGTTGCAACGCACCGGTAAATTGCAATACGAAACGATCACCGGTAAAGGTCGTCCTCCCTAGTGTTTCTTCTACGCCAGCTAGAGTACGGATGAGCTGGGCTAGATAGCCATTTTCTGTTTCGGTAATTTCCAAACGTACATGGTAGTCATTGCTTTGAATCAACGCCAAGCCACATGCTTCCCCTTTGGCCAAGGATGGTTGGATATCGACACGAAAATGGTAATTCATCGCTTTTTGTCGTAACCCAATATAAGTGGGTGAAGCCACATCTGATAAAGTCGCTTCCCCGGGTGTCAATCGCAACCAGCCTGGACGAACAGTCCGATTGTAATCAGCAGGATGCGGATTACGCAAATAGACAAAGGCAACGTTTTCTTCAGCCAATGAAAACTGGCTTGTTTCTGGGACTGGACTGAGGGGCAGTGCATGTTCTTGGACGTCTAACAGCTGCCCATGACCTGGATTGACTACCGGCCAGCCGTCTTCCCAGACAACTTCAGCGAGAAACGTTTCACGTCCAAGATTGCTGTAACCTTCATAGTTTCGACTAGCCAAACAAGTCATATACCACTTGCCTGTTGTCGTTTCTACTAAATCCCCATGCCCGACATTGCAAACAGGAAAATCTTTACCTAAATGTCGATGAGTCAAAATAGGGTTATTGGGATTTCCCAAATAAGGCCCTGCCACTTGTTGACTTCGAGCAATCGTCACACAATGGTTAAAGCCAGTTCCCCCTTCCGCAATCATCAGATAATAATAGCCGTCTTTTTTATAAAGATGTGGTCCCTCAGGCCAAACTACATCTCGCATAGCACCTTTCCACAAAGAAGTACTCACACCAATCAGACGCATGGTATTTAGATCAAGTTCTTGCAACCATACTTCCCAATCACCATTGTAAGTGACACCTTTTGGATTCGGGCGCGTGCCTACATAATAACAACGTCCATCTTCATCAAAGAATAGACTGGGATCAATACCTGGAGCATCTTCTAAATAATAGGGATCAGACCACGGCCCCTTGGGATCGGTTGCTGTCACCACAAAGTTGCCACCATGGGTAACATTGGTGGTAATCATATAGAAAGTTCCTTCATGGTAACGAAGACAAGGTGCAAATATCCCTTGGGAATGCCCCGCCTGGTCTAAAGGCAACTGGCGATCCCGCTCTAAGACATTGCCAATTTGTGTCCAATTTACCAAATCTTTGCTGTGATAAATGGGAACACCTGGAAAATAAGCAAACGTCGAGGTCACTAAATAGAAATCTTCTCCTACCCCGCAAACGCTTGGATCTGGAGAAAAGCCTTTCAAAACTGGATTAGTAAAAGTATTCATGGTTAGCCTCGTTTCTCATTTTTAATTGCTAAGGAAGAGGGACACCAGCTAGCATCCCTGAAATAAGGCGCTATTAAAATGAGTCAGCTAGTTCAGTTTGTATGCTTTACTAACTTTCTAAATGATAAAACACCTCTTGACACAAGTCAACCGCTTACAGAACAATTTTTTTGTTTTTTTTGCTACACCACTATCCGTCTATTAACCACTAATGAACAACTATGCACGAACCCTTTACTCCTTAAAAAAAGTCGGTCTCGCCCCCCAACAACTTCATCAGGTTATAGCGAAACCGACAGACAAAAAATTCGTTTTTCTTTTGACAGGGCTAGTTTAGCTACCGTCATACTATTTTCTAAAGACTAAAGTTCTTTTTTACCTCAAAACCTTCGTATATCCCGCGTCAGATGGCCTCGTATTTATTTTTCAAGGCTTGAAAGCGTAGAACCCTTTATAAGCGTAACTTTATGGATATACTTTACGCCCTGCTTGATCGGCAATACCCGATTTTCGCCAGAAATAAGTATTGATTTGATCTCGCCACTCCACTGCCAGTTCTCGTTGCCATTGCAGCAACTCTTTGACATTTTGATAAGAATTCTGGTCAACATGAGGACCGATTTCTTCCCAAACAGCTTGATAGTCCTCAACTCGTTTAACACCTTCAAAATGCGTATCATAGATGTCTTGAATCAGGGTTTTGCTATTGTTTAGTCGATGCGTGTAAGGTACATGGTGAAACCATAACAACAACTCATCGGGACAAGTTGTTAAGTCATTAAAGTAATCTCGGATAGCTGGCGCATATTGTGACACGTAATCCGTTCCTGAAGTTGTTCGATCATTGCCAATACCCAGATGGTCAGCAAAATGATACGTTCCCCACCGATCATATTCATAACCATCGATATTGGGCCCATCGTGGGTTCCTGGCGTCACCATAAAACCGACACCTCGAGGGGCTGTATACATGCCATAGGTTTCCCGAGAAGTCACCAAAAGATCTGCCAACTTTTTCGTTTGATCCTCAGCTAAATCGAAAGTTAAGCCAATCCAACGTTGGGCACAGTCTTGGGTGGTCAGCTGATTGTTCCAACACAGTTTGCCATAACCATAGAGATTGATTTGCATCAGCTTATGGCCAGTCCAGTTTTCTGACATGCCCACCACTCCTACGGCACAAATACCACTGTAAGCTGGTTGTGGTGAAGTGTTTTTCAATAATTCCTTCACTTGGCCTGGTACGTCTTCATTGCGACAATCAAAATCCAATGCTTCTTTCCACACGGGCAATTGATAATAAACGGCTTTTTGATGCCCCGTATATTCCTGAGTCAATTGAAACTCAATGATATGATTGGTCTTTCGCAACCCACTCAACAAAGGAGAAGTGGGCTCTCGCACTTGGAAATCCAGTGGGCCAAGCTTAATTTGTAGGCTAACATTTTCAACAAATTTCCCATCCAAAGGCATAAAATGATCATACGCTGCTTTGGCACGGTCAATGCTACGGTCCCGCCAGTTTTGTTGATGATTATAAACAAAACAACGCCATACCAAATGTCCACCATGAGGTTGCAATAGCCTGCCAAACATATTGGCCCCATCATCATGCCCACGACCATAAGCAAAAGGCCCTGGTTCCCCTTCCGAATCCGCTTTCACTACAAAGCCCCCAAAATCAGGAATATAACGATATAAAGCATCAATTTTTTCTTGCCAGAAAGCGATGACTTCTTTAGCAAGAGGATCCGCTGTTTCCAAACCACCAATCGCTTTAGGGGCGGCAAAGTTCACACTAAGGTATAGCTTAATTCCGTAAGAGCCCAAAATTTCATCAATAAGTCGCAATTCGCCAAAATGCTCCTCGCAAATGAGGGCTTTGGCTGCACCACGAACATTCACGTTATTAATTGAGATAGCATTAATTCCCACAGATGCTAAAAGACGAGCGTAGGACTCAATCAGTTGGTAATCCTTACGAAATTCATTGTCTTTAAAGAAAATGGAATCTCCGGCATAGCCTCGTTCAATTGTTCCATCCATATTATCCCAGTGATTAATCATCCGTAGCGCTTGGTCTGGCACACTTGTAAAAGAAGTGAAAGCTTCTCCCAATATCAATTTTTCATACAAGGCAAATAAGCCATAGAGTAAGCCTTTTGTCGTATTACTCTGAATAGCAACATGATTTTGCTCCCCTTTTACTCGATAGCCTTCCCTTCCCAAACACTCTTCTGTTACAAGTGAAAAGGCCAAGTCCCCTTCACTTGCTACTTCTTTTGTCAAATTCAGTAATGTGCCTACTTCTCGGCGAATACTTCTTGCCACTAAATCATCCGCAGGCAATGAGAAATGTTGAAAATAATGACTGGCTACTTTTCGTAACCAACATAAATCGCGAGTCATCAGTCCACCTAACCTTCATTAATTTTTTGTACAAGAAAAGGGGCCTAAGAAGACCCCTCATCATTTAAACGGCTTATAAATAATCGTTCAAGATATTTTTCACATATTCGATATGGCTAGATTTCAGGACTGGATCTTCATGGCTAACAGCATAATCGTATAAGCTTTCCAAGTCTTCTTCATCCTTCATGATTTTTTCGCCGAGGCCTTCGTTAAAGGAAGCATAGCGTTCTTCTTTCAAATCATCGAAGAAACGATCTTCTTTTAATTTCGCTGCATTTTTCAAACCGCGAGCGAAAGTATCCATCCCAGCAATATGAGCCAAGAACAAGTCTTCTGCTTCGAAAGCGGAACGACGTACTTTGGAGTCAAAGTTGATCCCACCAGGAGCGATACCGCCATTTTCCAAGACTTCGTACATCGCCAAAGTCACGTCCATGACATTGGTAGGGAATTCATCCGTATCCCAACCTAATAAAACATCCCCTTGGTTGGCATCCAATGAACCCAATGAATCGTAGCAACGTGCCACTGCAATTTCGTGTTCAAATGTATGACCAGCTAAAGTAGCATGGTTCGCTTCCAAGTTCAACTTGAAGTCGCCTTCTAAACCGTAATGTTGGATAAAGGCCATCGTAGTCGCTGCATCAAAGTCATATTGATGTTTTGAAGGTTCTTTTGGTTTTGGTTCCAACAAGAACTGTGGTTTGTGACCAATTTTTTCACCATAAGCAATCGCCATTTTGAAAAGACGAGCTATATTGTCTTGTTCAAGTTTCATGTTGGTATTCAGTAAAGTTTCGTATCCTTCACGGCCACCCCAGAAGACATAGTTTTCACCGCCAAGTTTTTTGGAGATGTCTAAGCCTTTTTTCACTTGTGCTGCAGCAATCGCATAAACTTCAGCGTTATTTGTTGAAGCCGCGCCGTTAACAAAACGTGGATTAGAAAACATGTTGGCAGTGTTCCAAAGCAATTTAATCCCTGTTTGATCCATTTTTTCTTTGATCAAGTCAGTAATTTCATCAACATTTGCAAAGAATTCTTCTAAGCTATCGCCTTCTGGTGCGATATCTACATCATGGAAACAGAAGTATTCTGCGCCTAATTTTTCGCAAATTTCAAAGAAGGCTTCTACCCGATTTTTGGCAGTTTCCATTGGCGTTTCACCAAACCAAGGGCGTTGGTTGACTGGATTACCAAATGGATCCGAACCATCTTGAGTCATTGTATGCCAATAAGCAATGGCAAAACGAAGATGATCCTTCATTTTTTTGCCCATCACTACTTCATCTGGATTGTAGTGGCGGAATGCAAACATATTTTTTGTGTCTGTGCCTTCATATTGAATCTTGTCGATACTTGGAAAATAACTCATTGAAAATCCCTCCATCAAATAGGTTGTTTAGTTTAACTAACTAACTCTATTAAAGAATAGCGCAACCTTTTTTTAATGTCAACCGCTTTCACGTATCTTTTTTTCAGTTTTTTTAAAGAAATGCGCTACTCCCACAGCTACCTTCACCCCCTCCTATTAATTAGAAAACAAGATTGCCTTGCTACCGGAGAATCAGCCGGATTGTAGACTGGGTATTATAAAGTTTTCACTTGTGAAAACTTTATAATACCCAGTCTAAAAAAAGCAAGCCCTCTTTCAAGGTTGCTTGCCTTTACGCTTTTGTATTTAAGCTTGCTAGAAAAGTTGATTACTCCACCTTAGCCGGCTTTTCCTGATGCATCCAAGCTGGCAAATGAAATTCTTGTACGATACCGATGAGTTGTCCTGAAAGTATGACTGTCAGCAATGAAAAACCAATGCGATTCAAGGGAATATAGCTCAAAGACAATACCAAGACGACCAAATCACTAGCAAGGTAGGCCCACTAAATTTTTAATTTTAAAAACTTTGGCAATACTCATGGCCATAGCATCATCTCCACCCGGGGCACCACCTGCTCGAACACAAAGCCCACAGCCAACCCCGACAAAGATAGCTCCTACTACTGCTGCCAAAAGGGGCGTATCACCGATATTGGGCCAAAAAGGTCCGATTGCTTCAAAAAGACTATAGCTAGCAGAAAAACCCACAGAAGCGACAATGGAATAAAATATGAACTCTCGCCCTAATATTTTCCAGCCAGCCGCATAACATAACATATTGAAGATGAACCCAGTGATTGCTGGTGACAAATGAAACCAATGATCTAGTAACAGGGTCAGCCCCAGACCACCACCTTCAGTCACACCACTGAAGGAATGGATATTAAATAAGCCAAAAGATAAGATTGTACTCCCCAAAATCACCATCGCTAGTGCGCGGGGTTTAATTGTTTTTAACACAGTATTTTCCTCCAAAACAGATAAGTTATTTTTGTTGATGAATGTAACCAGCCTTATTTCACCAATTTGTACTCTTCACAAAACTGAATCAATCGTCGAACGTTTAGAAGGTATCGAGCAAGATATAACGTGACAGTAGATCAAAGAAAAAACAAAGAAAAGAGGGATAGTTAATGAGTACGGTTATTTTAGCTGAAAAACCAAGCCAGGCATTAGCCTACGCAAGTGCTTTAAAACAAAGCACCAAAAAAGACGGTTATTTTGAGATCAAAGACCCACTATTTACAGATGAAACGTTTATCACCTTTGGTTTTGGGCAGAATAAAAATGTAGGTTTTCGGCAATAGGAATTGTCGGCAATCGCCAGTTTAGATTTTATTTCTCATACGATAAGACTTGCCGGTAATCTTGAACACTTTGACATGATGAACCGGTCGGTCAAGGATCGCTGCCGCGATTTCTGGGCTTTGAAAAAATTCACCCCATCGAGATAAGACGATATTTGTCGTAATAATCGTAGAGCGGTGTTCATAACGCATGGCCAGAAGCTGGAAGAACAAATCGGCTTCGGCATACCTAATAAAATTCAACATATCCAAAGCATTTTCAAACTAAATAAAACTATCAATTATTTAACTCTTAATCAGCGGGTCGCGGGTTCGAGCCCCTCACGGCCCATTGGGTGCCAAACCCACGGAACAGGTAAATGTTGGTGCGAAAGCATTTCGAAAACATTTATGCTGTTCCAT
>SKDZ01000062.1_pt1 | contig 95121 bp, 89 predicted proteins | sample 4826551 | NCBI WGS metagenome assembly SKDZ01 (sample SAMN11008822, study PRJNA524170) | human gut metagenome | biome: Human fecal sample; material: Feces; isolation source: fecal sample from pouch patient p12, p15 | host: Homo sapiens | place: Israel: Tel-Aviv | collected 2016-02-02 | reverse complement strand
GTTTTTCCTATATTTGAACCCACCTCACTCCAATGGTACAATAAACAAGATTGGAGTGAGAGCATGACAGATATTATTGCACATCGAGGAAGTAAAGGCACCCATCCTGAAAATACGTGTATTGCTTTCAGAGAGGCTGTTCGTGTTGGTGCTGAAGGAATTGAATTAGACGTTCACCTATCTAAAGATGGTTATTTAATCGTTATGCACGATGAAACGGTTGATCGTACGACAGATGGTCATGGTGAAATCCAACAGTTAACATTAAACGAATTAAAACAACTAGATGCTGGAAGCTGGTTTCAGAAAAATCCTTCTGTTCAATGTGTTCCAACATTGGAAGATGTTTTAAAATGTCTTGAAGAAGAACAATTCAATGGTTTTTTGAATATTGAACTTAAAACGGATATTATCCATTATGAAGGAATTGAGAAAAAAGTCGTCCAACAAATGAATCAAAAAAACTGGCCGTTTCGTTATTTATATTCCAGTTTTTATTTTCCGAGTTTAGTTAAATTAAAAAAAGCTGATCCTAAGACAGAAATTGCCTTTATTTATGAATCTGCAGAGGATTTAAGTCAAGCAGGACCGGCATTCGCGCTTGTCGATAGTTTACATCCAAAAATGTCTTGGGTGTTGGCTCATGAAAAAGAACTTATCACAATTGGCAAACCACTGCGGCCGTGGACTGTTAATCGGATGGAAGAAATGGAAAATTGTTTTCAGCTAAAATTGGCGGGTGTTCATACGGATTTTCCTGAAGAAGCAAAATTTGCTCGTCAAAATTGGCAAGAAGAAGGAGAAACATAATTGGAGAAAGTATTAGTTATTGTAGGACCCACCGCGGTGGGGAAAACAGCATTAAGTATTGCTTTAGCAAAAAAATTTAATGGTGAAATTATTAGCGGTGACTCCATGCAAGTTTATCGCTCGTTAGACATTGGCACCGCTAAAGTCACAGAAACAGAAAAAGAAGGAATTCCTCACTATTTAATTGATTGCCGTGAAGTCAGCGAAACATATTCTGCCGCTGATTTTCAGAAAGAGGGTCGTCAAAAAATCAAAGAAATTACTGAAAAAGGGAAACTACCAATTATCGTTGGAGGAACAGGGTTGTATATTCAATCACTCCTTTATGATTTTCAACTAGGAAGTCGTGAGATAGATGACTCGCCTGAAATTAGAGAAACGTACAATTTATTTGCGGAAGAAAAAGGGAATCAAGCCTTATGGCAGTTATTACAACAAAAAGATCCTCTAGCGGCTAACAGCATTCATTTTAATAATCGCAAAAAAGTGATTCGTGCGTTAGAGGTCTTTGACAAAACCGGTTATAGTATTTTGACCCCAAAGGAAAAACCAGCTCGTCTCTATGATTATTATTTGTTAGGTTTGGAAACAGATCGCGCTTTATTATATGAACGTATTAATCAGCGGGTGGATCAAATGATGACAGAAGGGCTGTTGGAAGAAGCAAAACAGATGTTTCAGCAACCACATGCACAAGCAGCTCAAGGTATTGGCTATAAAGAATTTTTCCCGTATTTTTCCGGTGAACAATCATTAGAGATGGCGGTTGAAACAGTCAAACAGCAATCGCGGAGATATGCCAAACGTCAATTGACTTGGTTTAGAAATCGAATGGCTGCGCATTGGTGGGATTTGGTTCAGCAGCCAACAGATTTGCCCAAGTTGGAAAAAGAAGTAGCGGAATGGCTACAACAGAAGGAGAGTGAGTAGGCGATGACCACTCATGAAAAAGTTATTTTAGTAGGAGTTGAGACGGAAAAAAATTATCAGACATTTTCTGCATCAATGGAAGAACTGGCGAATTTAACGGAAACCGCTAATGGAGAAGTGGTGTTTGTTTTAACACAAAAACGACCACAAGTCGATCGACAAACCGTAATTGGTAAGGGGAAATTGGAAGAATTAATTCAATTAACAGATGCCTATGAAGCGGATCTTGTGATTTTTAATCATGAGCTCACACCGCGTCAAAATCAACTGTTATCTGAAGCGTTAGCTGTGCGAGTAATTGATCGTGTACAATTAATTTTGGATATCTTTGCTTTGCGTGCGCGCTCCAAAGAAGGAAAGTTACAAGTTGAATTAGCACAATTGGATTATTTATTGCCTCGCTTGGCTGGGCAAGGAAAACAGTTGTCCCGACTTGGAGGAGGTATTGGGACACGCGGGCCTGGTGAAACGAAATTAGAGTCGGACCGCCGACACATTCGGAATAAAATCTTAGGCATCCGTCGTGAGTTAAAAGAAGTCACTGCTCATCGTGAACGAAGCCGTCAGAAAAGACAAAATTCAGAACTATTTCAAATTGGCTTGATTGGTTATACCAATGCTGGCAAATCAACCATTCTCAACATGTTGACAACAGCAGGAACTTATTCAGAGGATCAATTGTTTGCAACGTTAGATCCTTTAACCAAAAAATGGCAATTGCCTCAAGGCATGGAAGTTACGCTGACCGATACGGTTGGCTTCATTCAAGATTTACCAACACAGCTGATTGAAGCCTTTCAGTCGACATTGGAAGAAAGTCGGACGATGGATTTACTGCTCCATGTGGTGGATGCAAGTGCGCCAGATCGGTTACAACATGAACGCACAGTTCAAACATTGATTAAAGAATTAGCGTTGGAAAATATTCCGTGCTTGACGGTTTATAATAAAAGAGATCAAGTGGACAGCAAAGAATTTGTCCCAACCTTATTTCCCAATGTATTGATCTCAACTAAAATTTCTGAAGATAAAGAACGACTGGTTCAAGCTATCCGTGCCCAAATGATGGAATTACTCGAGCCTTATCAATTAGAAATTAGCCCAACTGACGGACAACTATTAAGTGAACTTCGCCGGATGACACTAATGATTTCAGAAGAATATGCTGAAAATGAAAATCGGTATATCGTGAAAGGCTTTGCGAAAAAAGAGTCTAAATGGTTGGCTGAATCCGAAAAAGAATAAAAAATGGTAAGTTGATTAGAAATGATTTGTAAAAACAAATCATTTCTATTTTTTTGGTTAGCAGGAGAAAATCAGCCATGAAAAGATGGGGAAGTCCATATTTATCAGGTTTTTTGTTTTATGTTAGAAAATCTAACATAAGTTCTTGACAATTTGTCATTCTATTGTTATTCTAAGAAATAACTAAGAGAGGAGGATGGAGATGAGAGAAAAAGAGTTACGCCGTTCCATGTCAGTTTTTCCAATTGGTACAGTTATGAAACTAACGGATTTGACCGCTCGACAAATTCGCTACTATGAAGAACAGGGATTGATTCATCCAGAACGTAGTGAGGGCAACCGACGCATGTATTCTTTAAATGATATTGATGTTTTGTTAGAAATTAAAGATTATTTATCTGATGGATTGAACATGGCAGGGATTAAGCGTGTGTATGAAATGAAATTAGAAGAACAAAAAAACACCGCCGAGGCAACTCGTCCATTAACCGATGCAGATGTTCGTCAGATTTTATACGACGAAATCCTTTCGCAAGGAGGACTTACTCAGCAAAATCCGTTCCAATCGAATGTACCAAGGCTTTAACGTTTCAGCAGCCAATAAAAATGAAGGATGGGGATCAGACCGATGACAAGAAAAGCCAAAACGGCAGAAGAGATTAAACATATTGCAGAAGAGGAAAACGTACGTTTTTTACGACTAATGTTTACCGACATTATGGGAACAATTAAAAATGTTGAAGTTCCTGTGAGTCAGCTAGATAAAGTATTAGATAATAAAATGATGTTTGATGGGTCATCCATTGAAGGATTCGTTCGTATCGAAGAAAGTGACATGTATTTATACCCTGATCTATCTACATGGATGATTTTTCCGTGGGAAAGCGACCATGGAAAAGTTGCGCGCTTAATTTGTGATATTTACAATCCTGATGGTACCCCTTTTGCCGGAGATCCCCGCGGTAATTTAAAACGCGCCTTAGCAGATATGAAAGAATTAGGCTTTACTTCTTTTAACTTAGGACCAGAACCAGAATTTTTCCTATTTAAATTAGATGAGAATGGTGAAATTACCACTGACTTGAATGATAAAGGTGGCTATTTTGATTTTGCGCCAACCGATTTAGGTGAAAATTGTCGCCGTGATATTGTTTTAGAGTTAGAAAGTTTAGGCTTTGAAGTGGAAGCTTCGCATCATGAAGTAGCACCTGGTCAACATGAAATTGACTTTAAATATGCTGATGTAGTTGATGCTTGTGACAATATTCAAACGTTCAAATTAGTTGTGAAAACTATTGCGCGCAAACATGGCTTGCACGCAACATTTATGCCAAAACCTTTGTTTGGAATTAATGGTTCTGGTATGCACTGCAATATGTCATTATTTAATGAAGAAGGTAATGTTTTTTATGACGAGTCAGGAGAGATGGGCTTAAGCCAAACTGCGTATCATTTCTTAGGTGGTTTATTAAAACATGCCCGTGCCTATACTGCGGTATGTAACCCAACAGTGAACTCTTATAAACGCTTGGTCCCAGGTTATGAAGCACCTGTTTATGTAGCTTGGAGCGGCAGAAATCGTTCACCACTCATTCGAGTTCCTGAATCTCGTGGTTTATCGACTCGTTTAGAGTTACGTTCTGTCGATCCTTCAGCGAATCCGTATTTAACAATGGCTGTCTTATTACAAGCAGGTTTGGATGGTATTCGTAATGAACTTACACCACCGCCAGCAGTTGATCGTAACATTTATGTGATGAATGAGGAAGAACGTCAACATGCACAAATTGAAGATTTGCCATCAACCTTACACAATGCCATCAAAGAATTACGTAAAGATCAAGTAATGATTGATGCATTAGGTCGTCATATTTTTGCCAATTTTGTAGAAGCGAAACGAATGGAATGGGCAGCCTTCCGTCAAACCGTTTCTGAATGGGAAAGAGAACAATATTTGGAGTTGTACTAAAAAAGAGCCCTAGGGCTCTTTTTTTTTATTTTGTTTCCATCGGTACGAATGTAATCGTTATGTCTTGTGGAATGTTATAAAATGTTTTGTAACGTCGCATCCAATTTTCTGCGGTTGTTCCTTTTTCCCAAAAGTATTCTCCATTTGGTAATAAAGGTAATTTTACGGAAGTTTCTTTATTAGCGATTGCCTCGTCAATAATTTCTTTTCTTTGTTGTTCTACCCTGTAGGTGTATGCAAACATCAAGGTATAAAAGATTAATAAGACAAGAATTCCTTGTTTAAGAATTTTCGTTATAAACAGTATTTCATGGTTGTTTTCTTTTTCACTTTGTAAATTAAAATAATAAGCGATAAATTGCAAAATAAGTATAATCCAAAAAACATACGTAATATAAAATGACCGGGGACCGATGGGCTCAGCAATGAAAAGAGGCCCAGCTGTACATACGATAGATAAGAACAAGAAAAGTAGTTTTGCTTTTAAATTACCTTTAAATTGAATGAGTATAAATATAAATATTGAAAGGTAGTATAGTAAAGCTAATAGTGCAGTGAAATCTTGACTGCGATTATAGGATATTGTGAAATAAGGATAAATAAAGACAGAGAAAACCGTATAAGTACTTATAAAAAATAGAGCTCCTTTATTTATCAGCTGCGTTGCCTTTGATTGTAAAATATCTTTATCTTGTTTTTTAGAGATTAATAAAGTTAACGTTGCTATACAAAGATTAATGAAACGATTTTGATGAAAAATATTTTCTGCCATCGGTCCTATTGTTTTATAGTAAAAATATGAAAGCGATAAATTAATTTTTTTATAGCCATCAGTATTATTGGCAGCATTTAAGTAAGCTGGATTAATTAGCATAACAATCAAACTAAGGAAACTTGTAACTAGAAAAGCAAGTAAGAACGAATCAATCATCTTTCTGGTTTTCCATGAATAAATACATAAAGCAATTGCAAGGAATGTGATATAAACGCTGATGTTTTCAGAAAAAAATTGAGTCCCGAGACTTAAAACAATACCTGTTAGAACAGGGTGTTTTAAATTAGCTGTTTCATTAGTAAATAAGTAATTCACTATTATGAAAAAAACCACTAAACTAATGACAGGAGGAACGAAGTTCACAAAAGCTGCCGGCCATCCATAAGTTTGTTGAAAAAGTTTTGTGGGAATTAATATAAGCAGAGCTAGGCTAAAAATCAAAAGAAATTTTTTATTTGCAGTTGTTTTTCTATCTAAACTTAGGTTAGTGAATTTTGTTAGTACTGTAAGTAATAATAGAATCGTGCCGCTCATAAACAAGCTTTTAATTAAAACACTACGAGTAATAATTAAAGCGAAGATATTTCCAAAGTAGCGTCCATTGTATCCTTGAAAGCCGTTTTTTAATAAATCAAGCCCTTCTTGACTTCCCCACATCCATTCATCGTGAGCGTAAGGGATAAAATAAAAAATGATGGTTAGTAGTAAAAAAGCAAGGATAATAAATTTATTTTTTTGAAGAGTTTTCAACATATTCTCCCTTTCTGTAGATCGTTATTTTCAGTTGTTATTATAAACTAATTATATATAAAAACATAGAGATAATTTGTAACTGGAAAAGGAAACTCAAAAGAATGTTTGTGAAAAATGTTTCAAATGTTTGGTTTTTACGCTATAATAAACAAGAATATGCGTGCAACTATTCTATTTTTTAGATATAAAGGATGAGAAAAACATGCGGAAAATGAAAACAATGGATGGGAATGCTGCAGCAGCTTATATTTCCTACGCCTTTACAGAATTAGCAGCCATTTATCCAATAACACCAAGTTCAACAATGGCTGAGCTTGTTGATCAGTGGTCGGCCGAAGGTAAGAAAAATATCTTTGGTCAACCTGTGAAAGTAGTCGAAATGCAATCGGAAGCTGGTGCTGCCGGCGTGGTCCATGGCTCTTTAAAAACAGGCGCGCTTACCACGACCTATACGGCTTCACAAGGGTTACTTTTAATGATTCCTAATATGTACAAAATAGCTGGAGAACTATTACCATCTGTTTTTCATGTGGCGAGCCGAGCTTTAACCACAAATGCTTTAAATATTTTTGGTGATCAAGGAGACGTAATGGCCGCGCGCCAAACAGGCTTTGCTATGTTGTCAGAAAGCAGTGTGCAAGAAGTAATGGATTTGGCACCAGTGGCTCACTTGGCTTCGATTGAAGCGAGTGTTCCATTTATGAACTTTTTTGATGGCTTTAGAACAAGTCATGAAATTCAAAAAGTGGCAGTTCTTGACTATGAAGAATTAGCACCCTTAGTAAATCAAGAGAAATTAGCCGAATTTCGTCGTCGGAGCATGAACCCGAATCACCCTTCCGTTAGTGGAATGAACCAAAATCCAGATATTCACTTTCAACAACGAGAAACAATAAATCCTTATTATGAAAAATTACCTGGTATTGTTCAAAAATATATGACAGAAATTAACCGGTTACGGGGAACCAATTATGATTTAGTGACGTATTATGGCGCAGAAGATGCAGAAGAAGTGATTGTTACAATGGGTTCAGTTGCGCAAACAATTGAACAGACGGTTGATTATTTACAAGAACAAGGAAGAAAAGTTGGCTTCCTTAATGTCCATCTTTATCGACCATTTCCAGTTGAAACATTTCTTGAAAAAATACCACAATCAGTTAAAGCAATTGCTGTTTTGGATCGGACGAAAGAGCCCGGTTCTGGTGGCGAACCGTTATTATTGGATGTCCAAAGTGCGATGTATGAAGCGGACATTCGCCCAACAATTATTGGTGGGCGCTATGGTTTAGGTTCTAAAGATGTGCTGCCAAATCAAATTGTTGCGGTTTTTGATGAATTAATGAAAGAACGTTCTGCCATGAAGAAGCGTTTTACAATTGGGATTGATGATGATTTAACTTATACTTCATTAGAAGTTGGCAAACCACTTGATTTGACGAATCCGAAAACCTATCAAGCTAAATTTTGGGGCTTTGGTTCTGATGGGACAGTAGGGGCGAACAAGTCAGCAATTAAGATTATCGGTGATCATACAGACAAGTATGCACAAGGATTTTTCTATTATGATTCAAAAAAATCAGGCGGGTTGACCGTTTCTCATTTACGTTTTGGCGAGACGCCTATTCGTTCAACGTACCTCATTGAACATTCTGATTTTGTGGCTTGTCATACAGCCGCTTATTTGCATACTTATGATTTAGTAAAAGGGTTAAAAAAAGGCGGTACTTTCCTCTTAAATACCATTTGGAATGATGAACAACTAGCACGATTTTTACCCAATCAATTAAAACGGTATCTAGCTGAAAATGAGATTCAGTTTTATACAATCAATGCAGTGAAATTAGCTAGTGAAGTCGGACTAGGCGGGCGAATTAATACCGCGATGGAAACAGCTTTCTTCAAATTAGCGCAAATTATGCCTTTTGAGCAAGTGTTGCCAATTTTAAAAGAAGAAGCACTGAAAAGTTATGGTCATAAGTCCATGAAAGTTGTCGAAAAAAATATTCAAGCAATCGATAAGACCGTTGAATTGTTGCATCAGGTACCTGTTCCAGCAGAGTGGAGAACGCTTGAAGTTCAACCGCGAAAACGTTCAGAAAATGTTAGTGATTTTGTTCATGAAATTGTTGAACCGATTAATCGTCAAGAAGGCAATGCGTTATCTGTTGCGACACTAGCGAAAAATGGGATGACAGATGGGCGAATGCCTTTGGGAACTGCGGCAGTTGAAAAACGTGGAGTTGCATTAGAAGTACCTGAATGGATTAGCGATCGGTGTACCATGTGTAATGAATGCGCCTTTGTATGCCCCCATGCGGCGATACGACCATTCTTAGCCGATGAAGAAGAAATGACTGAAGCGCCAGAAGGATTCATTGTACGTGATCTACGTGGTGCCGACGGCTTGAAATATCGTATCCAAGTCTCAGTCAAAGATTGTACTGGCTGTGGACTTTGTGTTGAAGCCTGTCCAGCTAAAGGCAAAGCTTTAGTAATGAAACCTTATGAAGAAGAAAAAGAGCAGGCTATGAACTGGGCGTTTGCTATGACGTTACGTCAAAAGGAAAACCCAGCAAAACCGAATACTGTTTTAGGTTCACAATTTAATAAACCTTTATTAGAGTTTTCTGGTGCTTGTTCTGGTTGCGGCGAAACGCCTTATGTTAAATTATTGACGCAAATGTTTGGTGACCGAATGCTGATTGCTAATGCAACAGGTTGCTCATCGATTTGGGGTGCTGCAGCGGGTGTGACACCTTACACTACTAATGAACAAGGACAAGGTCCAGCTTGGTCAAATTCTCTTTTAGAGGATAATGCCGAGTTTGGTTATGGCATGTTGTTAGCAACGCAAGCGCGTCGCGAACGTTTAGCTAGTAAAATGACCAAAGCTTTTTCTGTAGCCAGTGATTCTTTACGTTTATTGATGGAAGATTGGATAGCACATCTGTCCGAAAGTGAAGGTACGCAACAACGTGCAGCTAAATTACGTGCAGCTTTGCTTGAAGAAAAAACGAATCAACCTTTATTGGAAGCAATTTATGACGATCAAGATCTTTTTGTCAAACCAAGTCAGTGGATGATTGGTGGGGACGGCTGGGCTTACGATATTGGCTACGGCGGGATTGACCACGTGTTAGCCAGTGGCGCGGATGTAAATATGTTAGTTCTAGATAATGAAGTCTATTCCAATACAGGTGGCCAAACTTCCAAAGCAACTCCGGCATCAGCGATTGCGAAATTTGCTGCCAGTGGGAAATATGCCTCTAAAAAAGATTTAGGGATGATGGCAATGACTTATGAAAATGTCTATGTCGCTCAAATTGCCTCAGGTGCAAACCAAATGCAGACGATTAAAGCTTTTGAAGAAGCAGAAAAATTCCCTGGACCATCGATTATTATTGCTTATACACCATGTATTACACATGGTTTAGCAGGTGGGATGAGTCAAACGTTGAAAGAAGCGAAAGACGCGGTTCATTCAGGTTACTGGTCTTTATATCGCTATAATCCATTATTGCGAGAAAAAGGCAAAGAACCAATGACATTGGATTTCAAAAAACCAGATTTTTCATTAATGAAAGAGTTTATGCGCCAACAAGTTCGCTTTGCGTCCTTAGAATCCAGTCAACCAGATACAGCGGAGTTGTTATTTAATAAAACAATTAACGATGCTAAGAGACGGTTCTATAATTATGCTCGTTTAGCTGGTCAAGAAGAAAAAATTCGAGCAAAACTAGAAAAACAAAGTGAACCAGAAATAACTGCGCCAGAGAACGAGAAGCCACGAGTGAAAAAAGAACGCGTAGTTGATCCGGAAGCGGAAGCAAGAAGGGCTGCCCGTCGCGCTGAACGAGCAGCCAAGAGAAAACAACGTGGGCAAGATTAAATAGAAATCAAAAAAACGTGTCTGAGCTTTTTGCTTAGACACGTTTTTTAGTTAGAAATGCGATTTTTTGATGAAAAATTTCAAGTTATTTGAAAAAGTTCCTAAATTTTTTTGATGTTTCCGCTTGCGTTCTGTGATGAAAGAAAATAATGTGGTATACTTGTTAGGAAATCTTGAGAGAGAAGTGAGGGGTATGATGTCGTTTCAATTGAATCAATTATTAGATTTGAATTATTGGCAGCAAGTCATCTCAACGGATTTCTTATCTAAGGATTTTGTTATCAATATCATAGATATCCTAGTCGTATGGTACCTCGTTTACAAATTAATCATGCTTGTTCGTGGAACAAAAGCAGTCCAACTATTAAAAGGTGTCGCTGTTTTTATCATTATCCGCATTCTAAGTGAGATAATTGGTCTACATACATTATCTTGGTTAATGAATCAAGTCATCATGTATGGTGTAATCGCCGCGGTTGTTATTTTTCAACCAGAAGTGCGAAGAGGGCTGGAACATCTAGGGAGAAGTTCGTTTTTCCGCCCGAATAAAGGTGCGCAACAAGAAGATGAGCGTATTATTCAGGCCTTTGACAAAGCCATTCAGTACATGTCAAAACGGAAAATTGGTGCTTTGATAACCATTGAACGCAATACTGGTTTAGATGAATACATTGAGACAGGTATTGATTTGGATGCCGATATTACTGGTGAATTACTGATTAATATTTTCATTCCAAATACACCACTACATGATGGTGCAGTGATTATCAAAAATGAAAAAATTGCTGTTGCTAGTGCGTATTTACCGCTATCAGAGAGCAATTTAATTCCAAAAGAATTTGGAACGCGCCATAGAGCCGCAGTCGGTATCAGTGAAGTCAGTGACGCCATTACGATTGTTGTTTCTGAAGAAACTGGTGACGTTAGTTTGACGTTGAACAATGAATTAATTCCTGGCCTAACGCAAGAAGAGTATTTAACAATTTTGCGTAAGGAGTTAATTTCGGAATCATCGGAAGATAAAAAAAGTGCTTTGCAGCATTTTATCGATGATGTTACAAAGGGGGTTAAACGCAAATGAGAAAAGCCTCCCAAAAAAGCTGGTTTAATGGTTTGCTTTCATTGCTGTTTGCATTGTTGTTATTTTTTAATGCCAATGCAACAGGCAATAATCCCTCCAATTCAGGTTCAAGCCAAACGTATAGTGAAACATTGAATAATATTCCTGTCCAAGTCCAATACGATAAAGACAAATATTATGTCTCTGGATTTGAAGAGAGTGTGAATGTTCATTTGCGTAGTGCGAACCGCATTCAATTAAACATGGAATCAAATGCTGACACACGAAATTTCCAAGTGGTCGCAGACTTAACCAAATTGCCATTAGGGACTTCGGAAGTGCCTTTGACAGTTCGGGGACTAAGTTCAGCTGTTACAGCTGAAATTGAACCGAAAACAGTGACTGTAACGATTGAAAAGAGAGTAACAAAAAAATTCGATGTAGAAGCACAACTTTCTGATAACATTGAAAAAGAAGGCTACAAAGTAAAAAATATTTCTGTAGATCCAAAAACTGTAGAAGTAACAACTGGAGAAGAAACAGCGAAAGCAATTGACAAAGTGATTGCGCCAGTCTCAAGTGCCAAACAAACAATTGATACGATTAAACAAACGGTAAATGTCCAAGCGCTAGATGCCAAAGGTCAAGTCCTAAGTATCGAAAATCCAGCACCACAAGTCAAAGTAACAGTAGGCTTAACCGCGCCAACGAAAGATGTACCACTGAATGTTAGTATGACAGGTACGCCACCTGCTGGGATCGCTCATTACAATTATAGTTTATCAACGTACCAAGTTAGGGTCAGTGGCCCGCAATCAATTTTAGATACGCTAGAATCAATTGAGGTACCGGTAGATATTTCTGATATTCGCAAAGAAACAAAACAATCAGTGACTATTCCCGTTAATGGAGAATACGTAGTTACACCAGATGAGGTTGACGTTTCTTTGAGCCCCGTGTACAATCAACAACAGTCATCAAATACAAATGAAACTTCAGAGGAACCTGCAAGTTCAACAACGGTTGGCTCAGGTAGCCAAGCAGTACAACCAAGTACATCCAGTCAAGTAGAATCAAATACTTCTGAAACAACAAGTGAGGGATCAACAGTAGAAAGTACAACTGCTGGTTCAACTGAAAATACAGAGAATCAAGTGACTAAGGAGAATCAAAATGGGTAAATATTTTGGAACAGATGGTGTAAGAGGAATTGCAAATAAGGAGTTAACACCTGAATTAGCCTTTAAATTAGGGCGTTACGGTGGTTATGTGTTGAGTCAACATGAAGATAGTTCAAGAAAACCTCGTGTTCTCGTAGGCCGCGATACACGTATTTCAGGTGAGATGTTGGAACAAGCATTGATTGCCGGGTTATTATCAGTAGGGATTGAAGTTTTCCAATTAGGGGTGATTTCAACACCTGGTGTAGCATATCTAACTCGTTTACAAAAAGCATCCGCTGGCGTAATGATTTCAGCTTCACATAATCCAGCGGAAGACAATGGGATTAAGTTTTTTGGGGCAGATGGCTTCAAATTAGTAGACGATCAAGAAGCAGAAATTGAAGCATTGTTAGACGCAGAAGAAGACACCTTACCAAGACCTTCTGCAGAAGGCTTAGGCTCATTAGATGAATTTCCAGAAGGCTTACTAAAATATTCGCAATTTTTAGTTCAAAGTATTCCTGGCGATTTAGCAGATATGACTGTTTGTTTAGATGCGGCCAACGGAGCAACTGCAACAGCAGTCAATCGTGTCTTCGCGGATTTAGAGACAGATTTCTATACAATGGGAACAAGTCCTAATGGATTGAATATCAATGATGGTGTGGGTTCCACTCATCCTGAAGCTTTGGCAGAAATGGTTGTTGAAAAAGGCGCAGATGCTGGGTTGGCTTTCGATGGCGACGGCGATAGAATTATTGCAGTCGATGAATTAGGACGAATTATCGATGGTGATAAAATCATGTATATTTGTGCCAAATATTTAGCTGAGAAAAAACGTTTGAAAAAAGATACAATCGTTACAACAGTGATGAGTAATCTAGGTTTCCATAAAGCTGTAGAAGAAATTGGCTTAAAAGATGTGGTAACGCAAGTGGGTGATCGTTATGTGGTAGAAGAAATGCGTAAAAATGATTACAATTTTGGTGGCGAACAATCTGGTCACATGATCTTTTTAGATTACAACACAACAGGTGATGGCATGCTTTCAGGGATTCAATTGTTGAATGTTATGAAGCAAACGGGCAAAAAATTATCTGAATTAGCGGATGAAGTGACGATTTATCCACAAAAATTAGTCAATATTCGTGTCACAGATAAAAATGGTGCAATGGAAGTTCCAGCAATCAAAGCAGTTGTCGAACAAGCAGAAGCAGAAATGAATGGCGAAGGTCGTATTTTAGTTCGTCCTTCTGGAACAGAACCATTGTTACGTGTGATGGCCGAAGCGCCAACACAAGAAAAAGTTGATTATTACGTTGATAAAATTGCTGAAGTAGTACGTGCAGAAATCGGCGTTGAATAAGAACCAATTAGAAACCAGACACTTAATGCTAGCTTGCGTTAAGTGTCTGGTTTCTTTGTTGGAAATCAAAAAAAGAAAATAGCTAATAAGCTCCGTCTATCATTGACATAGAGCGGTTAAAAGGGTACTATTTTAGAAGTAAGATGCACCGCGTATCTTCTTTTTTTATTTGATAAAACCAAGAAGGGAGCGGCTGTAAATCAATGGAGTTATAGAATGGAGGAGCGAAATGAAAGAAAAAATGTCCGTCAAGACAATTGTAGCAATTGGAATTGGCTCTGCAGTTTTTGTTATTTTAGGTCGATTCGTTGTAATTCCAACTGGGATTCCTAATACGAACTTAGAAACGTCGTATCCATTTCTTGCTTTAATGTCAGTTGTTTTTGGACCAGTAGCTGGAGGGCTAATTGGTTTGATCGGTCACACATTAAAAGATTTTACCACGTATGGTAGCGCTTGGTGGAGCTGGATTATTTGTTCAGGAATTATTGGTATTATTTTTGGCTTCGCTGGTCGTAAAATGGATCTTCAACATGGTGAATTTACAACAAATGACATGGTGCGTTTCAATATTTTCCAAGCGTTTGGTAATATCGTCGTTTGGGGCTTAATCGCGCCTAGTTTGGATATTTTGATTTATAGTGAACCCGCAAGTAAAGTATTTACACAAGGAGTATTCGCGACTGTTTCAAATATTGTCGCTGTGGGTATTATTGGAACATTGTTGATGAAAGCTTATGCATCAACAAGAACAAAGAAAGGCAGTTTATCAAAAGATTAAGAAACTGTCGAAATAATTTAAATGGTTAAGGGTCTGCCCTAGTAATTACTTTGCTAATGCTCAGACCCTTTCTTTTATGGAGAAACTGAGGTGAGGCCGAATGAAAAAACCAATCATTACTTTTAATAATTTTTCCTTTCAATATCATAGCCAATCTGAACCGACATTAAAGGGGATTCAATTAACCATCTATGAAGGAGAAAAGGTTTTAATCGTTGGGCCTAGTGGTAGTGGCAAATCAACATTGGCGCAATGTATCAACGGGTTAATTCCCAATATTTATGAAGGTGAGATTCAAGGAACAGCTACGGTTGCTGGTGAAAATATCCAAGAAACAAGTCTATTTGATTTGTCTTTTGATGTAGGAACTGTTTTGCAAGATACCGATGGGCAGTTTATCGGCTTAACGGTTGCTGAGGATATTGCTTTTGCTTTAGAAAACGATGCAGTTGAACAAGCAGAAATGAAAAAAGCGGTTCAGAAATGGTCCGAGATTGTTGAGCTGAATCAGTTATTGCAACACCGTCCACAAGATTTGTCAGGTGGTCAAAAACAACGTGTATCTATGGCGGGCGTTCTAATTAACCAATCAAAAATTTTACTTTTCGATGAACCTTTGGCTAATCTTGACCCACGAGCGGGACAAGAAACAATGACTTTGATTGACACCATTCAACAAGAAACAAAAGCAACTGTTTTAATAATAGAACATCGCTTAGAGGACGTTCTTTGCGAATCAGTTGATCGAATTATTGTCATGAATGAGGGCGCAATTATTTCTGATACAACGCCAGATGAATTGTTACGTCAAGATACGTTGACCCAACAAGGGATTCGTGAACCTTTGTACGTTACAGCCATGAAATATGCTGGGATTGATTTAACACAAGTTAGTCATTTAGACAAATTAGCCGAAGTATCAGGCGAAACGGTTTTGCCTAAAATGACACAGTGGTCTGTCCAACCTAGTTCAGTTAGTGCAGTCAAAGGAGCTGAACTATTACGTTTGGAACAAGTGTCCTATCAATATGATCGTCACGGTGAAAAAGTGTTAGATGACTTCTCAGTAACTATTCATCATGGAGAAATGATCAGCATTGTAGGAAAAAATGGTGCCGGGAAGTCTACACTTTCTAAAATAATTTGCGGGTTCATCACGCCTCAATCGGGCAAGATTTTATGGGAAGGACAGGATTTTTCCAATTATTCAATCAAAGAACGTGCAGATAAAATTGGTTATGTGATGCAAAACCCCAATCAAATGATTTCTAAAAAAATGATTTTTGAAGAAGTAGCTTTAGGATTAGTTTTACGAGATGTGCCACAAGCAGAAATTGAGGAACGTGTGACGAATATTTTACATATTTGTGGGCTGTATCCCTTCCGGAACTGGCCGATTTCTGCGTTGAGTTTTGGGCAGAAAAAACGGGTAACTATTGCATCAATCTTAGTTTTAGAACCTGAATTATTAATTTTAGATGAACCAACAGCTGGGCAAGATTTTAAACATTATACAGAAATGATGACATTTTTAGAAGAATTGAACCGCTTAGGTGTGACTATTTTAATGATCACTCACGATATGCACTTAATGTTGGAATATACAACACGTGCGTTAGTAGTTTGTGATGGACGTTTACTAGCAGATGCGACTCCAGTTGCTGTTTTAACAGATGAAAAATTAATTCAAGCAGCTTCTTTAAAAGAAACGAGCTTGTTTACCTTTGCTAAAGCGTTAGGCTTGGAAAATCCCTTGCTATTTACGGAAAAATTTGTTGCTTACGATCGTGAGGTGCGTTTTGGATGAGTGAACGACAAATGTTAGGCTATCATCCTGATTCAACCTGGATTCATCGCTTAAACGGCACAAGCAAATTAGTCTTTTTAATCGTTGTCTCTGTGGCTTGTATGACCACGTATGATACTCGTTATCTGTTAGGAATGTCTGTGGTTTCGCTTGTTTTGTTAAAATTATCAAATATTAAATGGCATCAAATATCTTTTGTTATTAAATTTATTGCTATTTTTTCTTTGTTAAATATCTTAACGGTTTACCTTTTTGCACCTGAATATGGGGTTGATTTATATCAATCACGTACCGTGATTTGGGAAGGAATCGGACGGTTTACTTTGACACAAGAAGAATTATTTTATGAATTTAATTTAGTTTTAAAATATTTCTGTACGATTCCGTTGGCATTAATCTTTTTATTAACAACAAATCCTAGTGAATTTGCCTCCAGCTTGAATCGAATTGGTGTGAGTTATCGGATTAGTTATGCAGTAGCGCTGGCTATTCGTTATATTCCCGATATCCAAGAAGATTTTTTTAATATTTCTTTAGCACAACAAGCGCGAGGTTATGAGATGTCTAAAAAGGGACGGTTAGGCCAACGAATCAAAGGCGTAGCACAAATCGTTTTACCCTTAATCCTATCTAGTTTAGATCGAATTGAAACTGTGAGTACCGCTATGGAATTAAGGCGTTTTGGTCAAAAGAAAAATCGAACGTGGTATGCGCAACAACCTTTTCATCTGCGTGATTTTTCGGTAATGATACTTGCCTTATGCTTATTAGGAATCAGTTTCTGGTTGTTCCATGTGAATGGTGGCCGGTTTTATAATCCATTCCAATAAATAACAAATTGATAAGGTTCTATAAATAGAACGGATATTTTTTTATTATTAAGAATCTAGTACTTTCGCTTACTATGAGTGTACTAGATTCTTTTTTTACAACTTTAAAGAACTAGACCGATTTCCGGTTTTTAGATTTTTGTTGACAAGTACCTACTTTTAATTGTATGATTGTTTATGTTTCTACGGAATATATTTACAAAGGAGGTATATAGACCAATATCGGATAGCGCCAGACCTGAACGTTCAGGTGACGAGGAGAGAGCTTATCGAAGATTCGGCGGGTGGCTCTAGGGACTGCACTCTACAGATAACAAAGAAAAACTAATTGTGAAGTTAGAACAAAGCGGTTATCACGCAGGTAGAAACATATAATGGGATTTGCTAGTTAAACAGGACCTAGTAAATACAGAATTTCAATTGGAAAGTAGGAATTAGCATTATGTGTGGAATTGTCGGAATGATTGGAAAAGAAAATGTCACGGAAAGTTTGATTCAAGGATTAACAAAATTGGAATATAGAGGTTATGATTCTGCTGGGATTTGTGTGAATGATCAAAGCCAACAGCCCCATGTAGTTAAGGCAGTTGGGGGCATTGCCGATTTAGCAGCAAAATTAACGCCAGAAATCGATGGAACAGTTGGTATTGGTCATACTCGTTGGGCCACTCATGGCGAACCAACTGTCGCCAATGCACATCCCCATGTTTCAAGCGATCAACGCTTTGCATTAGTGCATAATGGTGTCATTGAAAACTTTGAAGAATTAAAAGAACAATTTTTAAGTGGTGCTCACTTAATTGGTGATACAGATACTGAAATCGTCGTTCAATTAATTGCTCATTTTGCTGAAAATGGTTTTTCAACAAAAGATGCTTTTAAAGCGGCTTTAGCCGAAATTAAAGGTTCATACGCTTTTGCATTAATGGATAAAATGGACCCCAATACTATCTATGTAGCGAAAAATAAAAGCCCGTTACTTATCGGTCTAGGTGAAGGCTTTAATGTTATTTGTAGTGATGCGATGGCGATGATTAAAGAAACCAATCAATTTGTTGAGATTGTTGATGGTGAGATTGTAACTGTTACAGCGGACAAAGTAGTAATCGAAACGCCAGAAGGACAAGTAATCAACCGAGAACCTTTTGAAGCGCAATTAGATTTAAATGACATTGAAAAAGGAACATATCCGTTTTATATGCTCAAAGAAATTGATGAACAACCTGCAGTGATGCGCAAAATTGTTCAAGCGTATACTCAAGGTGAAAAAGTGACTTTAGATGAGGCGTTACTTGAAAAAATTAATCAATGTGACCGAATTTACATTATTGCTTGTGGGACAAGTTATAATGCAGGTTGGGTCGGAAAATCTTTAATTGAAACGATTGCCAGTATTCCTGTGGAAGTTCATTTATCAAGCGAATTTGGCTACAACATGCCTATTTTATCTGAAAAACCGTTCTTCATTTTCTTAAGTCAAAGTGGTGAAACGGCAGATAGTCGCCAAGTACTGGTACAGGTTAATGAATTAGGGCATCCATCACTTACATTAACAAATGTTGCTGGCTCAACATTATCACGTGAAGCGGACGATACCTTGTTATTACACGCTGGACCAGAAATTGCTGTCGCTTCCACCAAAGCTTATACTGCTCAAATCGCTGTCTTAGCTATTTTAGCAAAAGCAATTGGCGAAGAACGCCAAACATTAGCAGCCGTCTCATTTGATGTGGCTCACGAATTGAGCGTGGTAGCAGCTGTCATGGAAACCTTGATTGATGAAAAACAACAAATGAAAGCCTTGGTGGAAGATTATCTGACGTATACTCGAAATGCCTTCTATATCGGGCGAGGAGTCGACTATTATGTGTCGATGGAAGCGGCCTTGAAGTTGAAAGAAATTTCCTACATTCAAGCAGAAGGCTTTGCGGCAGGTGAATTGAAGCATGGAACGATTGCCTTAATTGAAGAAGGAACACCTGTGATTGGGATTGTGACAGATGCCAAAGTCGCAGCCCATACAAGAGGCAATTTAAAGGAAGTCGAAAGTCGTGGAGCAAGAAATATTGTGATTGCTTTGGAATCCTTGGCAAAACCACAGGACCAACTGATTATTCCAGATGTTCATCCGTTACTTTCTGCCTTAGTTAGCATTGTTCCAGGTCAATTATTAGCGTACTATGCAACCTTACAAAGAGGCTACGATGTTGATAAACCAAGGAACTTAGCTAAAAGTGTAACTGTTGAATAAATCAAGAACCTGAGAGAAAGATGTTCAACGGGTTTTCATGAGTTTTAATATCTGAGACAAAAATCACTTTAGATTTTTGTCTCAGATATTTTTTATAAAAGAAAGATATTCAGTCAAAAATGAAAGATTCCAAAGAAATTCTTTTTTTCCGTTGAAAACTGTTTGCATTTTAGCAAAATTAGATATAATTAATAAGAACCGAAAAATAAGAATTAGCCAGTGAGGTAACTTTGTTTGAAAGAAAGCAAAAAGTAGGTTAAGCTGAAAAGTGCTAATTTATTTAACAAAAAAAGATTGTGAGTTGTTTGATATGGATCAGTTTAGTACATTAACTGAACAAGAATTTACTACCTTTGCAATGACACATCCTGCAGGTAACTTTTTAGAAACACCCGAAATGAAACATTTATTGGAACGACGTGGCTGGCATTGTGAATACGTTGGCGTCAAACGAGAAGGCCAACTAATTGCTGCGTGTATCCTAAGCAAGAAAAAAGTCAAAATTGGTTATGCTTTCGACATTGACGGCGGAATTTTGATGGATTATACAGATAAAAAATGTGTAGAAGCCTTTTTCACAGGCTTAAAAAAATATGTGAAAAAAAATGATGGCCTTTATTTAACCTTTACTCCAAATAAACAAATTTGTTTACGTGATTTTAATGGCGGTGAAGTTGAAAAGGTCAATCAAGAAACATTTGACTATTTCACATCAATTGGTTTTGAACACCAAGGGTTTGATGTGCACAATTTTGATGGCGCGCCACGTTGGCTGTTTGTCAAAGATATGGCTGGATTAACAGAAGAAGATCTTTGGAAATCTTATGGAAAAGATGCTAAATATGACATCAAGAAAACATGGGAATATGGAGTGACAACCCGAGAACTTCGTTACGAAGAGTTACCTCTCTTTAAGAAATTAACGGAAGAAACAAGTGCACGACGTAATTTTGAAGATAAGGATTTAGCTTATTACCAAGCTGTTTATGAAGAGTTTGGCGAACGAGCGAAATTTATGGTGGCGGAACTAAACTTTGCTACTTATTTAGAAAATCTTCATGAGAAATTACGCAAATTACAAGAGACGCTCAACGAAGTCAATGAAGCGTTAATTGCCAATCCTAAAAGCCGTAAAAAAAATAACCAGAAACGTGAATTTGAAGATGAAGTTCGTACCGTGCGCAAACGGATTGACGAAGCTAAAGAAATGAAAACATCAGATGAACCTGAAATTTTAGCAGGCGCCTTATTCATTGTTCATCCACAAGAAGTTGTTTACTTGTTTAGTGGTACGTATGAAAAATATAAACAATACTATGCACCGTATTTAATTCAACATAAAATGTTAACTTACACAGTAGAAAATAACATTCCCAAATATAATTTTTATGGCGTTGACGGTGTCTTTGATGGAAGTGATGGGGTTCTTAAATTCAAACAATCCTTTGGTGGTCATGTCGAAGAATTAATGGGCAATTTCCAATGGAAAGCCAAACCAATGAAATATGCCTTATATCACGCATTAAAAACAATTAAAGAAAAAGTCTAAAATTAAAACCCAATCCTAAAAAAGGAATGGCAAAGTGAGGCGTTTAAATGGAAAATCAAGTCGAGGTTATGACGTATGCACAGTTAAAAGAAATTATGCAGGTGTTAGAAGCAAACGAAGCGATTACAGAAGATACAAAAGTCTTTATTGATACAGGCTGGGATAGCGTGCAAGAAGTAGCACCAGATGCAGTCAGTATTGAAAAAGTTGCTAAATTTACAGTAGCAGATGTTTTAACAAACGAAAGTTTTGCTGGGTATAGTTTAGAAGAAAAGGCGGAGAAGATGAACGCTGAAGGCGACCTAGAAACGGCAATTATTATTCGTAATCTTTACTAAAAAAGTCCGTTTGAATAGTTAAAATCGAGGTCGGGACAGAACCGTTTAGCTCCGAGCAACGCGTAGTGTTGGTTCTGTTCCCGCCGGTTATCAGGTTTTGAGCCTGGAGCAAAAATCCAAAGTGATTTTTGTCCCAGGCTCATCTGCTTTAAATAAGAAATAAAGGAGGTTAGATATGAGTACCATTCATGAATTTCCAAAAAACTATGAACGTTTTATTGCGAAAGGAGAAGAAGCACTTGTAGAACATAATCAGATCGCCGCTTTAGAAAATTTTCAACAAGCCTATCAGCTACAACAAACGCCGCCAGTAAACCAAAAAATTGTCCAATTATTGTTGGAAATGGATGAAGCTGACGAAGCACTAGCATTGGCAGAAGCGTTCCAAGATTCTTATTTTGAGAACCTCGAAACAGCGGCAATTTATATGCAAATTTATAGTCAAAGTCGTCGCTTTATTGAAGGGTATATTTTATTGAAGCAATTACTTCAAACTAAAAAAATAACGCTAGCACAACAAAAAACGTTAGAACAGCAATTAATGCAAGTGGAAGAGGCGTATCAACAATTAGAAACGCAGCAAATTCAAGCAATTAAAAGGAACTTGTTAGTAAGCGATCAATTGCCCGTTTATCAACAATTAGCGAACATTAAAACCAGTTTATATTTGCCTAAACCAGTATTTGTGGAAGTCGCAAAAGATTTAGTTATGAACCAAGCACTTAGTTATTTTGCTCGGGAATGGTTCATTGAAGAATTAGCACTGTTGCAATTTTCAGAACCACTGACTTTTCTTTGGTATGACAATCAGCCTCAGGCAGTCTTACTAGAAGGAAAAACTGGACCGTTAAATACGCCGATCTATTCCGAAATTTGTACTGAACTTAGGGATCGTTTAGAAAATGATGATCCAATTATGCTGCAGCATTTGGAAGAAGAAATTCGGTTGCATCTTGCCTATTTGTATCCATTAGCAGAGACGGTTATTTCAGATCCAACTATCTGGGTCTTGGGTTATTTGGCAACCTACTATCCTAAATATATTGAAAAAGAATTGACTGAAGCAAAAGGTCATCAAATCGATGCTGTTCAAAATGTTCAACAGGCGATACGAACGGCTTTTACACAAATAATGCTTTAAAAAATGGCACGTCCTAAAAACGAGGACGTGCCATTTTTTCGGTTTCAGAAATTTGCTGAATCTGCTCTAATTGCTTTTCTTGACTGATTATTGCGGATAATAGAAAAAAGCAAGACAGAAATAAGTAAAAAGAATTCCTTGAATCAAGCAAATCACAACGAACAATGGCGTTGCTCCTGGAAAAGAATCAGAAATCCGTGTAATTAAAAATTCAACTAACCATAAAATCATTGAAAATAAAAATAATTTTTTCTGACGAGTTCTCATAGTCCGCAACAACCTTTCTGGTGATTTTCACTTCTCTATCATAACATAGAAAACGAGCTGTTTTTTCTCAAAAATTTTGTTACTTCATAAGAAAAATGGGAAATAAACAAGTTTCAGGAAGTAATAAATGTACCCGAAAAGAATACTTAATCCATCTTAATCAAACCATACAGTCACGTTTATTGCAAAAGAAGTGTTTTTGGATGGAACAAATTATTTCATAAACACAAATATTTCTTTGTTGTTTGTATAAATGTCATAAAAGTGATTACTTACTACTTTTTGATTTTTAGACATATCCGTATCGGTCAGTGGTGCCATCTCTACTCCTAAATTCGATGAAGTATTGAACCAAACGTAATTAGGGAAGTATAGACCGTCATTTGGTGGCACAATTTTTGAAAGAATTGGGTAGTTTCGACTTGTATTAGCATAAACAGTTGAATTTTTGAAAAACGTATTTAAATAAACTTTTTTTCGTTCGTTTGTTACAACATTTTTTAAATCATCTGTTAAAACAGCTGCTTGGCGATTGAATGCTTCTTTTTGATAGTTTAATGTGGAAGAATACACCAAAACAAACGATAAAATATAATAAGATAACAAGCTGGCCACAAGTAACGAAGTTAGATAAATTGCTTTCACTTGTCGATTGTTAAATAAACTTAACATGCTGATTGTAACAAAAACAGCAAATCCGTAAATATAGCGAGGCGCATCACCAGCGATATTTCTTGAATAGACAATAAAAATACCAAAACTTAAGAGAGAAGCAAGTCCTAAATACAAGATACAATAAAGGAAACTTAAGCCTAAGTTGATTTTGCTATTTGATAGATGACTAATAAAAAATAAAACAAGCAGTAGGAGCAGTAATAAAAGCCATAAACGATTACTCTGGTTCAATAGCTCTGAAAAATAATGGTAACTATTTTGATAAGCCACACTGGGAATATCGTGCAAACTTGGTAAGGCCTGACTGCCCCCAATGTTGTTTGTTGCGGAAGGTACAAATTTTAACTCGATAAGGTAGCTGACTATAGAAAGTAGATAAGCGATAGCAGCAAGTGCGACTTTTTTACAAAGAGCAATGAAATTTTCTCCAGCAAGTAACTGCTTGAAAGTAAGGAATAAGACGATAACTATATAAATTCCTGACGAGGCTTGGTAAGTATTAAACATAACAAACAGTGAAAAAACAGAAACCAAGAAAAACGTAAAAGAATTACGCTGCCACCAATAAAAAGGAAGAAACGAACAAAAAATACTCAATGCCATATAGGGACTATCAAACCTGAAACTAAGACATTGAAGGAACCAAGGATTGAGGCCAATTAAAGTAGCTACTAAAGAGGAACCCCAGCTAATTTTTTGGTCATTGATGATATAAATAGCCAGTATGCTTGTGAGAGATAAGATAAGACCTGTTAGAATCGGTGTGGTCAAGCCCAGATCTGTCAAATGACGACTTCCTTGAACAAACCATGAGAGAAATTCACTGCCCCAACGTGCGTAAGTCGTACCAAAATCTGTCATTCCAGCGACTTGGCGAGCATTATCATCTAAGTAAGGGAAATTGATAATGCCGATGGATAAAACTGCCACTTGATAAATTAAAATGATCAATAGAAGATAGGCTTTATTTTCAATACACCAATTCTTTAAATCAATTTTTTTTGATTCTGTAGGTAATTGTTTCATCATTGTACTCCACTCCAATAATTATTTAACAATTAAAATATACCATAACGAGTGGAATGAAGAAATTGCTTTTGTTATTTTCTCATCTTGACAGAACACTAAGGATAGGCAAAACAAAAAAATCCCAACTCTTTAATAAAGAGTTGGGATTTTACCAAAAAGCCACCTGCCGGGCTTGAACCGGCGACCCCCACCTTACCATGGTGGTGCTCTACCAACTGAGCTAAGGCGGCACTTTCAAAGGCTAAACTAACTCGAGGATTGCAACGAAGTGAAACCCATAGAGTTCACTTTCAAAGGCTACACTGCGACGAGTAATCGCCAAAGTTCCTTTTGAAAAATCGTACAAATCTCGTGCACAAGAAATAGAATAACGTATAGACGAAAGTTTGTCAATTGCTCTTTCGTAAAAAAAGAAAAATGATTTTTTTCTAAGAAAAACTGTTGACAATCTCTTTTTTCTCTAGTAAAGTGTAAATCAACATCACAGATAACTATTCATTCGTTGAAGAGAAGAGTAAATTTTGATGACCTTCAAAAGAGAGTCCTGATTGGTGAAAAGGGACAAGGTTCAGAAAAGTTGAAGATGGCCTCTGAGAATAAATTGCTGATAAGTAAGCAATTTCGGCTAAGCACCCGTTACCATGTGCACCAAGTTAATAAAGACTTGGATAAGAGATGAGATATAAAGAATCAGTTATATTTCGAAAAAAGGTGGTACCGCGAATCATTCGCCCTTTACTAGCAAAACGCTAGTGAAGGGCTTTTTGCTGTGAATCACTACGACTGGCGCGAAGCGACAGAGTAGATGATGAACAGTACAAGGTGACCGAAGGGCAAGTTGTATCATTTGCACGAATCACTACGACTGGCGCGAAGCGACAGAGTAGATGCTGTCTGCGGTTACTCGACGCAGTATGGCCTTTGTAAGTGATGAACAGTACAAGCTGTTCGAAGAGAACATTAACTCTAGTCTGTTTAATTTTGAAAACAGATGAAAATCAGTTTAGAATGAATAGAAATAAAAAAGCAGTGATATAGTAAGTACAAGACTTGATTTGTCTAACAGAGAGCCTAGGTAGCTGAGAATAGGTGACAAAGACGTTTTGGAAAATGGCTATTGAGCAAGCGCTCCGAGTGTTAAACACAAGGCGGCGACGGGGGCTCCCGTTATCGAGCTAGGGTATCGAACATATTGTTCCGTACTTGAAAAGGGAATTTGTGTGAGCAAATTCTGAACATGAGGTGGTAACACGCAAAAAAGCGTCCTCAACGATACAACTTGAGTTGTGTCGTTGAGGATGCTTTTTTCTTTTTTATGAAAAAATGCAGGTTGGTAAGAATGAAGGGGGATAAAGAATGATTGAACTAAAAAACATCAGTGTGACATTTCAACAAAAAAAACAAGAAATTCAGGCTGTCCAAGATGTGTCTTTGACAATTGATAAAGGGGATATCTACGGAATTGTTGGTTATTCCGGTGCTGGAAAAAGTACGTTAGTACGGGTAATTAATTTATTGCAACGACCAACAGCGGGCACCGTTATTATTAACAAAGAAAATATTTTAACTTTTTCTAAAAAGGAATTACGACAACAACGAAAAAAGATTGGAATGATTTTTCAACATTTTAATTTGATGAAAGAGCGGACCATATTTAGTAATATCGATTTTTCATTAAAATATTCTGGGCTAAGTAAAAGTGAACGGCGTCAAAAAATCAGCCATTTATTAGAGCTAGTTGGACTAAGTGAAAAACGGGACGCTTACCCTAGTCAACTATCAGGAGGGCAAAAACAGCGAGTTGCGATTGCTCGCGCTTTAGCAAATGATCCTGAAATTTTACTTTGTGATGAAGCGACGAGTGCGTTAGATCCAAAAACAACGGGACAGATTTTAGCTTTGTTAAAAAAGTTAAATCAAGAACTGAACTTGACGATTGTCTTAATTACCCATGAAATGCAAGTGGTTAAAGAAATTTGTAATAAAGTCGCGGTGATGGAAAATGGCTGCGTTGTCGAATCAAACGATATTGTTTCGATTTTTAGTCAACCCCAACAACCTTTAACCAAAGATTTTATTCGGACAGCAACTCATATTGACCAAGCATTAACCACGATTCTTGAACATCCTAAATTAGCTGATTTAGATAAAAATCAAGAATTAATTGAATTTTCTTATGTGGGAGATCAAACGAACGAGCCATTAATTGCACAATTGTATAGCCAATATCAGGTATATACAAATATCCTTTATGGCAATGTCGAAATTGTTCAAAACGTTCCTATTGGCCATTTAATTGTGGTGCTTTCTGGTGATGAGGCCCAGCGTCAACAAGCCCTTACTTATTTAGCGAAACAAGGCGTGCGAACCAATGTTTTGAAAACCTATCAGCAAACGAAGCAAAAGCAGAATTTACAGGTGATTTAAAAAAGGAGTGAACTGAGAATGTATCAATTATTTGAGAAATATTTTCCGAATGTTGTCCAATTAAAACAAGAGTTTCTTCAAAGTACATGGGAAACATTATACATGGTTTTTTGGACAGCCTTAATTGCTGGTGTGTTAGGAGTCTTGTTGGGTGTTGTGCTTGTCAGTACTGGCCCCAGTGGTGTTTTGAAAAATCCACCCCTGTATAGCGTCTTAGAAAAAATTATTAATGTTTGTCGTTCTATTCCTTTCATCATTATGCTCGCACTGATTCAACCATTAACACGAATTTTGGCAGGAACGACAATTGGTACAACCGCAGCGTTAGTCCCATTAGTTATTGGCGTAATTCCGTTCTTCGCGCGCCAAATTGAAAATGCGTTATTAGAAGTGGATCCTGGCGTTATTGAAGCGGCAGAAGCAATGGGGACGAGTCCCTTAGGGATTATTTTTCGGGTTTATTTAATTGAAGGGTTACCAAGTATTATTCGTGTTTCAGCAGTGACAATTATTAATTTGATTGGATTAACAGCCATGGCAGGAGCGATTGGAGCCGGTGGTCTGGGCAACTTAGCGATTACTCGAGGATACAATCGGTTTCAAACCGATGTGACATTTATGGCCACGTTAATTATTTTAATTATGGTATTTATCAGTCAAGCCATTAGTAATCAATTAATCAAAAAAACATCACATTAGAAAAAAGGAGAAATGACAAATGAAAAAATTTAGTAAATTAATTGGACTTATTGGGGTATTAGCTTTTACGATTGCAGGTTGTGCATCGGGGTCTGCGAAGGATACTAAGGCAGAAACCGTTAAACTAGGGGTTGTAGGAACAAAAAATGATGAATGGGAATCGGTCAAAGACCGTTTGAAAAAGAAAAATATTGATCTACAATTGGTAGAATTTACAGACTATACGCAACCAAATGCAGCATTAGCAGAAAAAGAAATTGATTTAAATGCCTTTCAGCATCAAATCTTTTTAGACAATTACAATAAAGAACATGGGACGAAATTAGTATCAATTGGCAATACAGTCAATGCACCATTGGGAATTTACGCTAATAAATTGAAAGATATCACGAAAATTAAAGACGGCGGAGAAATTGCTATTCCTAATGACCCAACGAATGGTGGGCGGGCGTTAATTTTATTACAAACTGCAGGACTGATAAAAGTTGATCCTGCGAAACAGCAATTACCGACTGTCAGTGATATTACTGAAAATAAACGCCAATTGAAAATAACTGAATTAGATGCTACGCAAACAGCGCGCGCTTTACAAGATGTCGATGCTTCAGTGATTAATAGCGGCATGGCTGTCGATGCTGGGTATACACCAGATAAAGATGCTATTTTCTTAGAACCTGTAAACGAAAAAGCGAAACCTTATGTGAACATTGTCGTGGCTCGAGAAGAAGATCAAGAGAATAAACTTTATCAAAAAGTTGTAGAAGAATATCAACAAGAAGAAACGAAAAAGGTCATTGCGGAAACATCAAAAGGCGCCAATGTTCCGGCCTGGGAAACATTTGGTAAAAAATAAAGGAGGCATTTATAATGAGTACAACAACGATTCAAATAATCCAAGAAGCTATTGCTACAGAAAAGGAATGGATAATCCATTTAAGACGTCATTTTCATCAATACCCTGAAGCAAGTTTAAAAGAATATGAAACGATTAAGCGAATTAAAGAAGAACTACTAGCCTTAGCTATTCCTTTTGTAGAAGTAGGGGAAACGGGTGTTTTAGCAACCATTGAAGGAAGTCTTGGCGCTGGCAAAACGATTTTGTTACGTGCAGATATTGATGCGTTGGAATTGCCAGATGCAACAGGTGCTGCCTATGCTTCTAAAAATCCAGGACTCAATCATGCTTGTGGACACGATGGTCATGCGGCAGCATTGCTAGGTGCAGCTAAAGTGCTCAAAAAACATCAGGATACCTTTTCAGGAACGATTAAACTGGCCTTCCAGCCAGCTGAAGAAATTGGTGCAGGCGCTCGACAATTTGTGGAAGGAAATTATTTAGAAGCAATCGACCAAGTGTTTGGGATTCATTTAGATTCCAGTGTGCCGGTCGGAAAATTAGTCGCTACCAAAGGCGCCACCAACGCCTCTTGTGATATTTTTAAAATTGAAGTCAGTGGTCAAAGTAGTCACGTCGCCCAACCACAGAATGGCCGGGATGCTGTTTTAGCAGCGGCCAGTATCGTTGTGGAATTACAAAAAATTGTAGCTCGCGAGATTGATCCTTTAGATTCTGTCGTAGTAGGAATTGGCGTTTTACAAGCAGGAACACGCTATAATATTGTAGCAAACCAGGCAACCATTGAAGGTACTGTTCGAACATTTAGTCAGGAAACGCGCCAATTTGTTTTACAACGAGTCGAAGAAATTGCCCATGAAATTGCCCAGTCTCATCGCACAGAAATTGCTGATTTTTCTGTTTATGCGGCAGCGAATCCATTAATTAATGAAGAACAAGCAACCAACCGTGCACAGCAGGTAGCCAGTGAAATTGTTGGTTTTGAAAATGTTGTGACCGATCATCCTAAAAGTTTAGGGGCGGATGATTTTGCTGATTACTTAGCGGTAATTCCTGGTATCTATGGACGGGTCGGTTCACGAAACCCTGAAAATCCTGCTACTCATTTTGGACACCATCATGAACAATTTGATATTGATGAACGTGCCTTACTTTTAGCAGCAGAGTACCACGTACGCTATGCATTAAACTATTTGTCAGAATAATAGGGATAGGGAGCCGACAAAATGATTGTTTGTGGGCTCCTTTCGTTATAAACCAACGTGGCTTGCTTTCTTGTCATTCTATGGTAGAATACAAGCATAAGAAAGGTGATTCACATGTTTTTTGTTTTAACTGATAAATTAACAAGAAAAGTAGCTCCCGATAGTTTAAGAACAGATGAAGCACTGTTGTGGAGCCGAGCAATTAATTTCTTCATCGCTTGATAGCACATTTTTTGACTAGAAAAGCTAGTCTTATTTGAGTGTACGTACAAGCGGTTGTCGGGATTTCTGTCAGGATGGACGACGTGCAGACGTGGTTCTTTTTTTGTTGTCCCAAAATAATCAGTTAACAAGAAAGAAGTGACGAAAATGAGTATTTTAACTATTGAACATTTAACGCATCGGTTTGGCGAAAAGGTCTTGTATGAAGAGGCTTCATTGCAAGTGAATAAAGGGGATCATTTAGGCTTAACTGGCCAAAATGGTGTCGGCAAATCCACCTTAATTAAAATTTTAACGGGGGAAGTATTGCCAGACGAAGGAACGATTCAGTGGCAAAAAAATTGCAAGATTGGGTACTTGGATCAGCATGTTTCTGTAGAACAATCACTAACGATGGTTGATTTTTTGAAACAAGCCTTTCAAGAACTTTTTGATAAAGAAGCGAAACTGACAAAACTTTATGAAGAATACAGTCAAACGGCTTCGGAAAAACTTTTAGAACAAGCAGGCAAGTTACAAACAGACTTAGATGAAAGTAATTTTTACCAAATCGACACGATTATTCAGGATTTAGCCAATGGGTTAGGACTACAAGCAATTGGTTTGGATAAAAAGTTAGGGGAGCTAAGCGGTGGTCAACGTTCAAAAGTGATTTTAGCAAAATTATTGTTAGAGGCCCCTGATGTGTTACTTTTAGATGAACCCACCAACTATTTAGATGATACACATATTCAATGGCTTGTTCGCTATCTGAATAATTTTGAAGGAAGCTTTCTATTAGTCTCCCATGATTATCAATTTTTAAATGAAGTGACGAATTGCATCGCAGACATTGAGTTTGGCAAGTTAACCAAATATACTGGAAATGTAGAAAAATCTTTTGCACAAAAAGAGCAGAATAAACAAACCTATTTGAAACAGTATCAGGCCCAACAAGAAAAAATTGAAAAAATGGAAGCCTATATTCGTAAATACAAAGCTGGAAATCGAGCAACGATGGCTAAAAGTCGACAAAAACAATTGGACCGGTTAGAACGATTGACTCCGCCAGGTTCCTTGACTAAGCCAGCGATTGAATTTCCTTATCAAGGGTTAGTTGCAACGCAAGCACTAACGACCCAGAAGTTAGTTGTCGGCTATCGGGAACCTTTGTTAGAACCGTTAGATTTAATGGTTCATGTCGGTGAAAAAGTCGCATTGAAAGGCTTTAATGGGATTGGCAAATCAACATTAATTAAAACGTTGACGAAAGTGATTCCTTCATTAGATGGAGAATTTCATTATCCGCTGAATACAAAAATTGCTTATTTTACCCAAGACTTAGCGTGGCCTAATGAGCAGTTAACGCCGCTAGACTATTTATCAGATCGTTTTCCAGATACAACGATTAAAGAGCGAAGAAGTCATTTGGCTAGAGCAGGTTTACCAGATAAGTTAGCAATGCAGTCGTTAGCCCTGTTAAGTGGTGGTGAGCAAACAAAAGTAAAACTAGCGGAACTAATGATGCAAACTAGTAATTTGTTATTTTTAGATGAGCCAACCAATCATATTGATGAAGCGGCCAAAAAAAGTTTACAAGAAGCAATTCACGTTTACCCAGGAACGGTTTTTCTGGTTTCCCATGAAGCAGATTTTTATGAGGAAATTGTGGATCGAGTAATTGATATTGAGGAATTAGTTAAATAAAGAAGAAAGAACCAAGTTGAGGGGGAGTCAACTTGGTTCTTTCTTCTTTATTATTTATTTACTCATTAAGCCATCATGGATTTTTGTTAAATTCCAGTTCATCATGCTGTAGTACGTATCGCCTTCTGTTCCTTCTTTGGCAAGAGAGTCTGTGAAAAGTGTATCGTAAATTGGTCGTTTCACTTCTTTTGAGACCCGTTCCATACTACGTTTATCGACACTGGTTTCAACAAATAACACAGGTGCTTTTGATTTCTTAATGGTATCAATAATCGTGGTCATTTGTTCAGGTGTTCCTTGACTTTCTGTGTTAATTTCCCAAATATAAGCGGCATTTAAATCATAAGCTTTGGAGAAATATTTAAAGGCACCTTCACTTGTAACTAATAATTTTTTATCATCAGGAATATCAGCAAATTTAGCTTTGGCTTCCTCATGTAGTTTGCTAAGTTTTTCGGTATAATTTTTCGCGTTTTCTGTATAGAAATCTTTATTTTTTGGATCTTTTTCTACTAACACGTCACGAATGTTTTCTACATATTTAATGCCATTTTCAATGTCTAACCAAGCATGTGGATCTTCTGTTTGTTCTTGACCGGCACTTGTTAAATATTGTGGCGTAACATTTTTGCTTGTAGAAAAGTAATCTTTATTCTCAACTTTTTTGGCCGTTTTCATTAATTTGTTAAACCAGCCATTTCCGCCTGTTTCTAAGTTCAAGCCGTTAAAGAATAAAATGTCCGCTTCAGAAGCTTTCGCAATGTCTTCTGGTAACGGTTCATATTCGTGAGGGTCTGTCCCAATTGGCACAATACTATGCAGCTCAATTTTGTCTTGCCCAACATTTTTCACTAAATCAGATAGGATCGAGTTCGTTGTCACAATTGCTAATTTTTCTTTCTTTTCAGCGGCTTGATTCCCGCAAGCAGCTAACGTTAACCCTGCTAAAAGTGTTAAAAAAAATAAACTAAATTTTTTCATTCGTTGATTCCTCCATTTCTTTCTCACGGTTTACAAATACTAGGCCTTTCTTTGGTGAGAAAAAGAAAGCCAATAAAAAGAATAAGGCGGCGGTTAAAACAATCGTCGCACCAGAAGCTAAGTTATAAGAATAACTGAAGAATAGGCCAATCACTGAACTTAAAATCCCAAAAGTAGAGGCTAAGCCAATCATTGTCGGTAAGTGATTTGTTAATAGATAAGCTGTTGCTGCTGGCGTAATCAGCATGGCAATGACTAAAATAGTTCCGACGGTTTGCAAAGAAGAAACAGCGACTAATGTTAGTAAAAACATCAATGCATAGTGGAAAAATTGAATATTTAAACCATAGGCCTGAGCCATTGTGGGATCAAAAGAAGTGAGTTGCAACTCTTTATAAAACAATGCCACAAAAATCAAAACAATCACACCGACGACACAAGTAATTAAAATATCGGTATCTGCGACCGCTAATACATTTCCAAACAGAATATGATATAAATCGGTGGAACTTTTTGCAAAAGAGATAAAAATAATCCCTAAAGCAAAAAAAGAACTAAAGACAACACCAATGGCAGTATCATTTTTTAGTGGACTTTTTTGGGTAATAAAGCCGATCGATAATGCAGCTAATAAGCCAAAAATAGAAGCGCCAAAAATATAATTGAAACCAAACATATAAGAAACAGCGACCCCTGGTAAAACAGCATGTGAAATCGCATCACCCATCAAAGACATCCCACGTAAAATAATGAATGAACCAATTACCCCTGAAATGAGTCCGACAATTATAGACGTCAAAAGGGCATTTTGTAAAAATTGATAACGGAATAAACCATCAATAAATGCAGCAATCATTTTGCAACCCCCTGTATTAATAAATCACCTAACAAATCACCGTATGCTTCTTGGAGCGTTTCTGCAGTAAATGTTTGTTCAACAGGACCCGCAGCAATTAGCCGGTTTTTCAAAACGATTAATTCATCAAAATAGTGGGACACTTTGTGCAAATCATGGTGAACAATGATAATCATTTTACCTTGATTTTTTAATGATTTAAGAATATCCATAATCACTTTTTCACTAGACATATCAATGCCGACGAAAGGTTCATCTAAAAAAATCACCTCAGCACCTTGGGCCAAAACACGGGCGATAAACACACGTTGTAATTGGCCACCAGAAAGTTCGCCAATCTGGCGTTGCGCATAGTCTTCTAATTGCACCATTTTTAATGCAGCCATGGCTGCTTGCTTTTCTTTCTTTCCTGGGCGTTTTAATAGTCCCAAGTTTGGATAGGTTCCTAGCAAGACCGTTTCAAAAACGCTAATTGGGAAACTAAGATCCAAGGCGCTACGTTGTTCTACATAGGCAATGGTTGTTTTTTGTTGGTCAATCGCTTGATTATTTAACAAAACATCACGTTCCTTTGTTTTAATCAAGCCTAATAACCCTTTAATAAATGTTGACTTTCCAGCACCATTTGGTCCGATAATTCCAGTAATTTTACCGGAGGGAATAGTAACGTGGATATTATTTAAAGCGGTCCGTCCTTGATATTGAACGGTTAACGCTTGAACAGCTAAGTTAAAGCTTTTTCTCATGAAATTCCTCCTTTTTAGGTTTGCCTTAAAATCAGTATAAGGGATAGTTTAAGAAAATGCAAATAATTTTTAGGCGCACCTAAATACAAGCGCTTTTTTCACAAAGAAAACCGTTTCTTTCAATAAATTAAGGAGGATCCCATGATTTTTATGACAAAAAATGGTAGAATATGAATGAAAACGACTATTATTTTATATTGACGGAGGATATCATGACCGAAAACTATCAAGATGACACCTTACGCATCTTCAGTTTAAATGCAAATCGACCACTTGCTGAAAAAATCGCAGCATCAGTAGGAACAGAATTAGGAAAAAGCACCGTGCGCCAATTTAGTGATGGCGAAATTCAAATTAATATTGAAGAAAGTATTCGTGGCGATCATGTCTACATCATCCAAGCAACGAATGCCCCTGTAAATGATCATTTGATGGAATTGCTTATTTTAATTGATGCATTAAAACGTGCTAGCGCAAAAACAATTAATGTTATTTTGCCTTACTATGGTTATGCTCGCCAAGACCGCACGGCGAAACCAAGAGAACCCATTACTGCGAAATTAGTTGCTAATATGTTAGTAGAGGCAGGCGCAACACGTTTGTTAACATTAGACTTGCATACTGTTCAAGTCCAAGGATTTTTTGATATCCCAGTAGATAATTTGTTTACAATGCCTTTGTTCGCTCATTATTATCGTCAACAAGCATTAGTAGGGGAAGAAATTGTGATTGTTTCGCCTAAAAACAGTGGCGTTCAACGCGCACGTAGTTTATCGGAGTACTTAGATGCGACCTTAGCAATTGTAGACCATGAAGAGATTGATGGGGTGCGCCAAGAAGGTTACGTTATTGGGAATGTCGCTGGGAAAAAATGTATTCTTGTTGATGACATTTTGAATACTGGTCAAACGTTAGCCACAGCGGCGGAAGTTTTAATGAAAAATGGTGCGCAAGAAGTGTATGCTTGCGCCTCGCATGGTTTGTTATCAGAAGGCGCAAAAGCAACCTTAGAAAATGCGCCAATTAAGGAAATTAGTATTACTGACTCTGTTTATACGACAGCAGACCACCAACCAGCAACCTTGAATATTATTTCTTGCGCTGAGTTAATGGGGGAAGCGTTACTTCGTATTCATGAAAATAAACCAATGAGTCCATTATTCCGTTTAGAACCAAAAGGAGAATAAGTGATTCCTTAAACTAGAAATAGGTCTAACAACTTTAATAGTGTTGGGCCTATTTTTCTTATCTCTTTTATAAATAGAAGAGAAAGTATTCTGATTTTGTGTTTTAAGCTTTTTATGCTAGAATAACGCCAGAACATAAGGAAAGGGACGAGTCATTTGGAACCCATTTATTTAGATCATGCGGCAACAACACCGCTTCATCCAACGGTCATTCAAGCGATGACTGAAAATATGCAAACGACTTTTGGCAATCCATCAAGTATTCATCAGTTTGGACGAAAGGCACACGGTCTTCTGGAAGAAGTGCGTCAAACGATTGCCGAGAGCTTACAAGCCAAACCCCACGAAATTATTTTTAATAGTGGTGGCACAGAAGGGGATAACACAGCCATCTTGGCAGTTGCTTTTTCTCGTCAAAAGGAAGGAAAACATATTATTACTACGGCAATTGAACATCCCGCTGTATTACGAACGATGGAATACTTAGAAACGTTAGGCTTTGAAGTGACTTACTTGCCTGTGAATGAAAATGGTCAGATTTCAATGGATCAATTCAAAAAGTCTTTACGCGAAGAAACGATCTTGGTTTCAATGATGTATGGCAATAATGAAATTGGAAATCGATTACCGATTGCTGAAGTTGGTGCAATTCTTAAAAATCATTCGGCGATTTTTCATACAGATGCCGTCCAAGCTTATGGAAGTGAAGTCATTTTACCTCATGAATCAGGGATCGACTTATTAAGTATTTCCGCTCATAAAATCAATGGTCCAAAAGGCGTAGGTTTTTTATTTAAAAGCGATGCAATCCAATTACCACCTCTTTTACATGGTGGGGAACAAGAAGAAAAACGACGTGCGGGCACGGAAAACTTAGCTGGAATTATTGGCATGGGTACTGCCGTTTCATTACTAACTTCTGCAGAAAAGCAAGCAAGAAAAACAGCCTATCAAAGTTTTCAAACGATTATTTTAAAAGCGTTAGAAGAAGCCAATATTGATTTTTCAATTAATGGTGAACCAACGAATCGTTTAGCGCATGTCTTAAATCTTCATTTAAAAGGAATTCCCAGTGATTTGCTCTTAATGCATTTGGACTTAAGAGGTATTGCGATTTCAACAGGATCGGCTTGTACAGCGGGAACTGTGGATCCTTCGCACGTGTTGACAGCGATGTATGGAGAAAATTCCTCAGCTATTAAAGAATCAATCCGGATTAGTTTTGGCTACGGGAACACACCAGAAGAAATTGCGACTTTTTCTGAAGTACTAGTTGCAGTGATTCAACAATTGAAAAAATAATCTGATTGCGGCAGCTACAGGTTTTCGCTATAATGAAGATAACAATGAAAATAACGAGGTGGAACCCATGGCATTTACAACAACGGCTGCTGTTGAAGGCTCAACAGTTTTTTACAAAGTACATCCTAGTGCAAAACGCTATACATTAAAAGATAACGGCTTTACTGAAACAAAATCAGGGAACTTTCAATTGATTCGTTCCTTAGATCCAACGCCTCAGAGAAATGAAGGCTTCAAATTGAAAATTACGATCACTGCTGATCTAAAAGAGTTGAAAATGTCCATTACAACGGCAAATGGTTTAAAACCAATGAATATTTTCAAGAATGAACAACATGAAATGAGTAAAGAAAAATACTTTTTCTTAATGGATGGCTTAATTAGCCGTGGTGTATTAGAGAAAGTAGAATAATTTAGAGAAACCTGAAGAAACAAGTGAAAGTAGCTTGTTCCTTCAGGTTTTCTGTTTCTTTGAAAGCAACAGCTTGTTGGCTGTGTCTTTGTTCCAAGTATTTTCTCATTATACGCCCGGCTTGCTTTACTTATTTCAAAAAAATAGTATAATGAAAAGCACTGAAAAGTTACGACCTTCAAATCGTGGATGATTTCAGAATCTAATTGAAATGATGGTGATAAAATGGCAGATAACAGCAAAACGCGTGTCGTGGTAGGCATGAGTGGCGGTGTCGATTCATCTGTCACAGCGTTGCTTTTAAAAGAGCAAGGCTATGATGTAATTGGGATCTTTATGAAAAATTGGGACGATACAGACGAAAATGGTGTCTGTACCGCAACTGAGGACTATAAAGATGTCGCAAAAGTAGCGGATCAAATTGGGATTCCGTATTATTCGGTCAATTTTGAAAAAGAATATTGGGACCGTGTGTTTGAATATTTTTTAGCAGAATATCGGTTAGGACGGACACCAAATCCAGATGTCATGTGTAATAAAGAAATTAAATTTAAAGCATTCCTAGATTATGCTATGCAACTAGGCGCTGACTATGTTGCAACTGGCCACTATGCGCAAGTAGAAACGGATGAAAATGGCGTAGTGCATATGTTACGTGGAATTGACAATAATAAAGACCAAACCTATTTTTTAAGCCAATTATCACAAGCCCAATTGGCAAAAACAATGTTTCCATTGGGTGGCATGGAAAAGTCAGAAGTTCGTGCAATTGCTGAACGTGCTGGATTAGCCACAGCCAAGAAAAAAGACTCAACGGGCGTTTGTTTTATTGGTGAAAAGAATTTCAAAGAATTTTTGAGTAATTATTTACCAGCTAAAAAAGGCAACATGGTGACAGAAGATGGCGAAATCAAAGGACAACATGATGGTCTTATGTATTATACTATCGGTCAACGCCAAGGCTTAGGAATTGGTGGCGGCGGTAAAACACAAGAACCATGGTTTGTGATTGGGAAAGATTTAACTACCAATACATTATATGTAGGACAAGGATTTCACCATGAAAAACTATATGCAACACATTTAGAAGCTAGTGAGGTTCATTTTACTGTTGATACGCCAATGCCAAAAGAGTTTGACTGTACGGCTAAATTCCGTTATCGTCAAGCAGATATCCCAGTGCATGTTTCCTTATCTGAAGATGGCACAAAAGCAACCGTTACGTTTAAGGAACCAGCCCGCGCAGTCACTCCAGGTCAAGCTGTTGTTTTTTATGATGGAATGGAATGCTTAGGGGGTGGCTTAATTGATCGCGCCTACCAAGATGAAAAAGAACTACAATACGTCTGAAAAGTTTCACGAGTTGTGAAACAAAAAGCGTATAGTTAACCAAAAGAAAAGCGGATATGCTGGTCATAAAACCAGTAAATATCCGCTTTTCTTTTTTGTTTTATATGCCTATTTTTTTTAAAATAAGAAAAAGAGAAAAATTAAAAATTCAAATTGTGGATAACTTTTCTGTGTATAACTTAGTCATCATTTTTCTCTTTTTTTAATTCGGCGGTGCTTCGACGAACCCATAGAAGGTTAAGGAGAACCAGACAAGAAGTGGAAATAAAGACTCCACGATAACCGAAAGCGGCAGATACGCTTGAACCAATCATAGGACCAATCACATTTCCTGTCGCTTGGAAAGATTGATTGTAACTGAAAATACGACCTGCAGCGTCACTTGGGGAATAACGAGTGATCAACGTTTGAACAGCTGGTAGTAAACAGGCATCGGAAATCCCAACTAAGAAACGAAGCATGGCAAGCTGCCAGACATTTTGAACAAAGGCCATTGGTAGGTAAACGAAAATGGCTAAAATTAAGCCAATTGTCAAGATGCGTTCACTGCCAATACGATCGCCTAACCGGCCGAAACGAGGGGCGGCTATTAACGTTGCAATCCCTGGAATAGAAGCAATGACTCCGCTAATTAAGGTGACATTTCCGTGACCACCCAACAATTGTTGAATATATAAACTGATGATGGGACTAATTGAATTATTGGAAGCTTGAATGATTAATGTCGTAATAAACATTCCAAGAATCACGTGGGGATGTTCTAGTTTTTTTAAAATTTGTTTCCCAGATGCGGCTTGATTTTTTTCAATTGGCACAAACTCTTCATGGACAAAGACGAGACTCAAAACAAAAACGAGTAATAAAATCGTACCAGTAATGAAAAAGGTTGGCCGATAACCGAAAATAGACGCAGTGACACCGCCCAAAAGAGGACCAAGCAACGTGCCGGTAACAGAACCAGTTGCTAAAGTACCAAGCACTTGACCGCTTTTTTCCTTAGGTGTGCCTGTAGCAACTAACGCAGTCGCATTACTGATATAACCAGAAAAAACACCTTGTAATAAGCGTAAGCCAATCAATTGATAAACACTTGTGACTGCGCCCATTAAACTAATGACGATAGCCATCCCTAATGAAGCGCGTAATAACATTAACTTGCGTCCTTTTCGGTCGGCTAAACGGCCCCACCAAGGTGAAACAATGGTTGTGACTAAAAAAGTGGAAGAGAACGTGATTCCGCTCCAAAAATTCAATTGTTGGTGGGTAAAAGTACCTAATGTGTTGATATAAAGAGGCATGAATGGCATCACTAAGCTAAAGCCAATACCAGCCATAAATGTGCCAAACCATAAAACAAGCAGATTTTTTTCCCAAGGTTGTCTTGGACGGAAAATTTTACTTTTAATTAATTCATACATTCTATTTCCTCACTTTCTAGTAAAGAAATTCAAATTTGGCTTTGGCGAGTCGTTGATCATTCAATGCTTGATGCAATTCATTCGCAAAAAAGCCTTCTTTTAAATTTAGTGGATTTTTTGTAGCGTACACATATAACGTATAGGTGTGCACACCAGAGCGAGGGCTTAACCCCAGATAACGTTCGGTTAACTCAGGTAACGTTTCAGTGGCAAGCGCAGGAATCATCTGTTTCCCCAAAGGAGAAGCAAGACTATTTTTTCCTTGAATGGTAGGCTTGAGTGCTGTTCGACTAAAGTCTTCAGGAATCTCATTGGTTACAGGAACATTGGCAGCTAACCAATGAATAAAAGGGAAACCGATTAGAGGAATCGTGTCATAATCAATTAATTCCCAGGATAAATAGCGGGCTTCTTTAGGAATGGCCGCTAAAGAAATAGGAAAAGATAAAATAGGACGTTCGTGTAATAAAAATTCTGCACTGGTTCGTTTGCCATAACGATCGGCCAAATGAGAACGGTTGGTAATATGCATGCCAAACAGCCTTCTTTCAAAAATAATGTTTACAAATTATTATTATAAACTATAATTTATAGTTTAAAAAGAGTCAATAGATATGATAAACTAATACTTGTCCAAAATTTAAGAATTGGAGGCGTCAGAAAGATGGCAAAAAAACGGAATTTAACGAAAGCCAAAATCCTTGAAAGTGCCCGCAATCTAGCGGAAGAATTGGGCGTTCAACAATTAACCTTTCAAAATTTAGCCGTTGATTTAGGCATCAAGTATCCTTCACTCTATAATCACTTTAAAAATATTGCTGAAGTAAAAAATGCTCTAGTGGACTTGTTAATTCAAGAATTAAATGATGCATTGCGAAGAGCCTTAGTGGGTAAGAGTGGCGCAGAAGCAATTCGGATATATGCTGAAACGTACCAACAATTTGCTTTTGAAAATTCTGCAGTCTATGAATTACTTATCAGTGTGCCGAAAACGCAAAACCAACAATTAATTGAAGGCATCCATGAAACCAATCAAATTATCTTACAACTTTTAGCTTTTTATCCATTTAATAATGAAGAACGACTGCACAAAAGTCGAGAATTACGTAGCTTAATCCATGGTTATATTACCTTACGTTTTTTAGGTTATTTTCAACGCGAAGAAGCCACGCCGGAAGAAAGTTATCGTCGCATGATTGAAGATTTTATTGCTTCTTTAGAAGTGGCAGGATAAAATAAATTTCAAAAATTTCTCAGTCCGAAACCAAATCCTTGCAACTTTTTCAGAAAGTGACTATGATACCTACAGTAGCAAAAAAAGGAGCGGTTCAATGTATCAAGTAATTACAATGTATGGCGACAATGAACCTTGGTGGTTTTTTGATGATTGGCAAGAGGACATTGTTCAAGAAAAAACCTTCGATAACTTGACCGATGCAGAGACATATTATGTGGAAGTTTGGCAAAAACTTTCTCAGAATTATACATACGTCAACACAAAGCCTAACTATTTAACGGCTTTCTGGAATGATGGGGAAGAACGCTGGTGTGAAGAATGCGATGAAGATTTACAACAATACTTCGGTTTAGCATTACTAGAAAATCATCATGCGGTTACTTTTGAAAATAAAGCTGAGTTTACCACAATATCCAATCATTTTGGCAAAACAAAATTCTGCAAACGGAAAGTTATTTGAAACGCATGAGTTTAAAGAAAAACCTCAGGGAATTTTCTTTAAACTCTTTTTCTATTCTCGGAATTTAGAGAAAATCGAGCTAATATTTGGTATAATACGAAAAGATAGCACTCAAAAAGGAGCGAAACTAGTGGTTGCAAAACAATTAATTATTGCTGAAAAACCTAGCGTAGCAAAAGATTTAAGCCGCGTTTTAGGAGCAAATCAAAAAAATAAGAATTATTATGAAGGACCCAACGTGATTGTCACCTGGGCTTTAGGCCATCTCTTAGGACTAAAAATGCCAGAAGATTTAAACAAAGAATGGCAAACGTGGCAAATGGAAACTTTACCGATGATTCCTAAGAATTTAGGGATTAAACCGTTACCGAAAACGGGACATCAATTAAAAGCGATTAAACAATTAGCCAATCGTAAAGATGTTTCTGAAGCCGTGATTGCCACCGATGCTGGTCGTGAAGGTGAATTAGTAGCCCGCTGGATTTTAGAATATGTCCGTTTTAACAAACCAGTCAAACGCTTATGGATTTCATCTCAAACAGACAAAGCCATTAAAGACGGGTTTAAGAAAATTCGCCCAGCGAAAGACTACGATAATTTATATTACTCTGCCTTGGCGCGCGCAAAAGCTGACTGGTTAGTGGGTCTAAACGTCACAAGGGCCTTGACAGTGAAATATCAAGATAACTTATCCGCAGGTCGTGTTCAAACACCAACTTTAGCAATGGTGCGCCAACAAGAAAAAACGATTGAACAATTTAAGCCTCAAACTTATTTTACTATCTCGTTAACTGTTGAATCAGAAAAAGCAAAGATGACCCAAAAAAATCCATACGCTTTAAAAGAACGGCAGGAAGCAGAACAATTAGTCAAAGAACTCTCAAAACAAAAGGGCTTAGTTACCGATATCCAAGAAAAAGTTAAAACAGAAAATGCGCCGTTACCATATGATTTAACCGAAATCCAGCGTGAAGCCAACCAGCGATTCCAATTTTCTGCAAAGAAAACGTTGTCTCTTGTACAAAGTTTATACGAAACCCATAAAATTGTTTCCTATCCTCGAACTGACAGCAAATATCTAACAACGGATATGAAAGGAACGATGAAAGAACGACTTCAAGCCATTGCTGATTTTTCACCAGAAGTGAAAGGCTACCTTAAAAATGGGGCCGTTGTTAAACAACAAAAAGTTTTCCAAAATGCAAAAGTCACGGATCACCATGGGTTGATTCCAACTGAACAACGTCCTCGTTATGAAAAGCTAAGTAATGATGAACAAAAAATCTATCAAATGATTGTTCAACGATTCTTAGGTTTGTTTGCTGAGCCAAATCAAACCAAACAAACAAAAGTTACAGTCGCTTTTGGAAAAGAAACATTTGTCTTTCATCAAAATAAAGTAGTTGTTGCTGGCTGGAAAACAACAGCCGAACAGCCGCTATCCACTGTCCAATGGCAAAAAGGCATGACCGTTGCGCCAAACTTTACCATTAACAAAGAATTAACGTCGCCGCCAAAACCATTAACCGAAGGAACGTTGTTAGGAAAAATGGAGAAACACAGTTTAGGCACACCGGCAACGCGAGCTGAAATTATTGAAAAACTGATTAAATCAGAATTGATGGAACGAACCAATAGCGGTTTAAGTGTCTCTGCCAAAGGAAAGCAACTATTAGACTTGGTGAATCCATCACTTGTGACACCTGAACTAACGGAAAAATGGGAAAAGTCGCTCGAAGCAATCGCTTCGGGTCAACAAAAGAGTCAACTTTTCTTAAAGGATATTGAAGAGGATACGAAAAAATTAGTCCGTGAAATTAAACAAAGCGAGAAAAAATATCAAGATTTTTCCATTACGCAAAAAAAATGTCCAGATTGTGGCTCAAACTTACGGGAAAAAAATACGAAAGATGGGAAGATTTACGTTTGTACAAACCAAGAATGTTCTTATCGTCGGCGAAAAGATCCTAAAGTATCCAATCACCGTTGCCCACAATGCCATAAAAAAATGGTCATCATAGAAGGAAAAAATGGTCGTTCTTTCAAATGTAAATTCTGTTCGATTACTGAAAAAATTCCCGATAAAAAAGAACGAAAACAAAAAATGACTAAACATGAAGAACGTCGTTTGATGAAAAAATATTCACAACCAGACGAACCAGAAGAAAGTGCTTTAGCGCAGGCCTTAAAAGCCGCTATGAATCAAGAGTAGCGACTTGACGAATGTTGGCTCTAAATAATCAAGTCATCCTTGTTGGTCTTTAGTAAACTTTCAAATAGAAAGAGAGGGACACGGATGCTCGCAAATTTAAATCAAGCAATGGATTATATTGAAGAACATTTAACGGAAGAAGTATCCTTCGATGAATTGGCAAAAAAGACAGGGATTTCTGTTTACCATTTTAAACGAACTTTTTCGTTTGTTGCGGGGATGAGTCTGGCTGAATATATTAAAAAGAGACGTTTGGCGGAAGCAAATTTAGCATTACTTGCTGGTGAAAAAGTGACAGATGTAGCTTTTAAATATGGTTATCAAAGTATTGAAGGATTCTCAAGAGCTTTTCGCGATTGGACAGGACAAGCCCCTTCTGAAGTAATGAAAACACAAATCCAAAAAACGTTCCCTAAATTCTCTTTCTATATTGATATTAAAGGAGGACAATCAATGGATGTTAAATTGATTGAAAAACCAGCGTTTCAAATAGTCGGAGTTAGTCAGAAGGTTCCCTTGCAGTATCAAGGGGAAAATCAAGCAATCATTGAATTAGCACAGCGCATTACACCACAACAACGAGCGGAAATGCATACATTTGATGATGTATATCCTCATCAAGTAGTAAATGCTTCTTTTGACTTTCAAGAGGGACGAACAACAGAAGGTGGAGAAATGACACACATGATTGGCTTTGTCACTTCGCAAGAAAATACCTATGAAGATTTGGAGCAACTAAGCGTACCTGCTCATACATGGGCGGTTTTTCCAAATAAAGGTCCTTTCCCACAAACTTTACAAGAAACCTGGGCAAGGATATTCTCTGAATGGTTGCCTTCATCTGGTTACCAAGTCGTTGCAGCACCAGAAATTTCGTTTACGCAATATCAAGGACCAGCAGAAGCTAAGTACAGTGAAATCTGGCTCGCTGTTACAGCTACTAAATAAAGAAAACCCACCATTGAATAATGGTGGGTTTTTCCGCCAAGAAGGAGAAAGTTTGGTATAATAAACGTGAAGAAAAAATTCAGACCTTCTAAACTGAAATCTAGCTATGGATAAGTGATGCGAATACGGAATCATGGAGAAAAAATAATTCTCCGAGGTTTTAGAGTCATGTTGTTTAGAATGGTACCAAAACTTTAGTTATCAATAAGTACACGAAACAAGAGTTTTAGAGTCATGTTGTTTAGAATGGTACCAAAACACAAATTTATGTTCGTATAATGTTTTCGATGTTTTAGAGTCATGTTGTTTAGAATGGTACCAAAACAGAAGTTTATATCTTAGGAAGGCAAGTCGAGTTTTAGAGTCATGTTGTTTAGAATGGTACCAAAACTCAAGAAATTGCATTAAGTGATAAAAATTTGTTTTAGAGCCATGTTGTTAAAAAACAAACTATCACCTCAAGCAATCCGTAATTTTCATCACAAGATTAGAATTTTTATCATCAAAGACGAGCTGCTTCAATTTTCGAAAACTAATCAAGTGATAAGTCAAAATGTTGATAGATTGAGATTAGTTCTTCCTTTTTTTAGGAAGGGCTTTTTTTATTGATAGAAGAAAGGGAAGAAATCTTGGTAGCACCTAAAAAAATTGTGAGAAATGCTTCTGTATTGTTTGGTTTCTGCCTCAGAAAGTTGTATACTTAGATTGGAATTATTCTATATTACATGCATTTTCACACTTTTTGGAAAAGTTCACTTGAATTTTCTTTTAGTTTCGTAGATAAAAGGAGTCATCGCTAATGGAAATGAACAATTCAGGTAAGCTTGTTTCTTTGTGTGGAGGCAAATCAGGGAGGAAATAATATGTTTGATATTGTAACATTGGCGAGAATCCAATTTGCGATGACAACAGTTTTCCACTTTTTCTTCGTACCGTTTTCAATAGGATTAGCACTTGTTGTAGCAATTATGGAAACAATGTACGTTGTGAAAAAAGAGGAACGTTATCGTAAAATGGCCAAGTTTTGGGGAAATATATTCCTATTAAGCTTCGCTGTTGGGGTTGTAACCGGGATTATTCAAGAATTTCAGTTTGGGATGAACTGGTCTGACTATTCTCGATTCGTCGGAGATATTTTTGGGGCACCGTTGGCGGTAGAAGCGCTCTTAGCTTTCTTCTTAGAGTCAACATTCTTAGGTTTGTGGATCTTTACTTGGGATAAAATGAATCCAAAAGTTCACGTAACCTTTATCTGGTTAGTCGTATTCGGTTCAATGATGTCTGCTTTCTGGATTTTAGTTGCCAATAGTTTTATGCAACATCCAGTAGGTTATGTCATCAATAATGGCCGTGCTGAAATGGTGGACTTTGTAGCTGTCATCAGCAATCCAAAAGTTTGGTATGAATTTTCACACGTTATCATGGGCGCCTTTACATTGGGCGGCATGGCAGTAGCTGGTATGGCTGCTTTCCAATTGTTGAAAAAACGGGATATTTCATTCCACAAAGCATCTATGCGCATTGGCTTATGGGTTACTTTGTTCGGTTCAATCGGCGTTTTATTAGCTGGCGACTTGCAAATGAAAGCTCTAATTGAAGGACAACCAATGAAATTTGCGGCGATGGAGGGGGCCTATGAAGACTCTGATGATCCTGCTGCTTGGACATTGATTGCTTGGGCAGATGAACGGGAACATAAACAAGTTTTTGGTATCGATATTCCGTATATGCTAAGTATTTTATCGTATAACAAATTATCAGGTTCGGTTGATGGGATGGATACAGTCAACAAGCGCTTGGTAGAAAAATATGGGGATGATAAAAATTATTATCCACCAGTTAACACTTTATTCTGGAGCTTCCGTATCATGGCTGGTTTTGGTGCCTTAATGTTATTGGTTGCTGCCTTAGGACTATTCTTTACAAGGAAGAAAAAACCATCTCTGTACGAGAAGAAATGGATGCTGTGGGTTGTTGCTTTATGTACATTCGCACCATTCCTTGCCAATACAACAGGTTGGTTAGTCACTGAATTAGGTCGTTATCCGTGGACTGTCTATGGATTATTTACGATTGAACAAAGTGTTTCACCAAATGTATCGGTTGCTTCATTAATTACGTCAAATGTCATTTATTTCTTATTATTTGCTGGTTTAGGTAGTGTCATGGTTTACTTGGTTATTTTAGAATTACGTAAAGGACCAGACTATGAAGCGAAAAAATTAGCGAAAGAAAATGAACCAGCGTTGGATCCATTTGATAAGGGGGTATTTGGCGAATGAGTACACTACAATTATTATGGTTTGTCCTTATCGGCGTCTTGTTCTCAGGTTTCTTCTTCTTAGAAGGATTTGACTTTGGTGTTGGAATGGCCGTTCAAACGTTGGCACACAATGACGACGAAAAAGATCAAGTCGTTGCAACAATTGGACCTGTCTGGGACGGAAACGAAGTTTGGCTATTAACAGCGGGCGGCGCAATGTTTGCCTCTTTCCCATATTGGTATGCTTCATTATTTAGTGGCTACTATTTAATTCTATTTACGATTTTATTTGGCTTAATTATTCGCGGAGTTTCCTTTGAATTCCGCCACAACATGCCGGAAGGTAAACGTCGTCGGATGTGGAACTGGACGCTATCAATTGGTAGTTTCCTTGTACCGTTCTTCTTTGGTATTTTGTTTATCAGCTTAGTCCAAGGAATGCCTTTAGATGCAAACGGCAATATGCATGCGCAATTTACGGATTATTTTAATCTGTTTTCAATTGTTGGTGGAGTAGCCTTAACATTACTTTGCTACTTACACGGCATGAACTATATTGCTTTAAAAACAGAAGGCCCAATTCGTGAACGTGCTCGAAATTATGCAGAAATCTTATACGGCGTTTTATATGTCGGTTTAGTTGTTTTTGCAGTGTTGATGTACTTCAAAACGGACTTTTATGAAAAGAACTTTGCGGTCACTTTAATTTTAACGTTAGCAATTGTGGTCTTAACGGTCATTGCCAATGTTGGGGTGTTTAAACGCAAAGAGATGTTAGCTTTTCTAGCGAGTGGTTTAACATTAGTTGTACTAGTTGCTCTCTTGTTCAGTGGCTTGTTCCCACGTGTTATGATTGGTAGTGAAGGTTTTGATTTGTTGATTAAAGATGCAACAAGCACACCATATACACTAAAAATTATGACGTGGATTTCTTTAAGCATTTTACCATTCGTGTTAGCTTATACTGCTTGGTCCTATTATATTTTCAGAAAACGTATTTCACAGACAGCCGTACCAGAGGGGTATTAAATCTATGATTGATAAAGACATCTTACAGATGCCTAAAATCAAAAAAATTCTTGTCTTGCTTGCAGGTTTTTCTTTCCTGCAAGCAGTCTTTATAATTGGGCAAGCTTTTTTTCTTTCAAAAGCCATTGTCGGCCTTTGGAGTGGCGGGCATCTTAACCAACAACTACAGAGTATTTTACTCTTTTTTATTTTTTATCTTGGTCGACATGTTATTACGTATTTTCGTGAGAGAATGCTCGATACATTTAGTTATGAACGCTCAAAAGAATTACGCGAACAATTATTAACTAAAATTTTCCGTTTGGGGCCAAATGTTGTTCAAAAAAATGGAACTGGAAATATGGTTACTATGGCTTTAGAAGGCATCAGTCAAACCGAAAATTATTTACAATTGATTTTGACAAAAATGATGAATATGATGATTATTCCTTGGATTATTTTGGCCTTTGTTTTTACACAAGATATTCGTTCAGGCATAACATTGCTGATTGTTTTTCCGATTATTATTATTTTTATGATTGTGTTAGGTTATGCAGCACAAAGTAAAGCGGACAAGCAATATGCGGCGTTTCAAATGCTTTCCAATCATTTTATTGATTCCTTGCGAGGAATTGACACGCTGAAACTGTTTGGGTTGAGCAAAAAATATGCTGGGAGTATTTACCATACAAGTGAACGATTCAGAAAAGCGACCATGAGTACATTGAAAATTGCTATTTTATCAACCTTTGCGTTAGACTTTTTTACGACATTATCGGTAGCTGTTGTGGCAGTTTTCCTTGGATTAAGTTTATTAAACGGCACGATTTTATTATTTCCTGCCTTGGTTACTTTAATTTTAGCACCTGAGTTCTTTTTACCGATTCGTGATTTTTCAAGTGATTATCACGCAACCTTAGATGGAAAAAACTCTTTTCAAGCGATCCAAGCGGTATTAGCATTGCCAGAAGCAGAACAGACCGATGTGCTCACGTTAGATGATTGGCATCAAGAAAGTCAGTTGTCAGTCACAGCGTTAAATTTTTCCTATGAAGATGCAACGCAAGAAGCGATTCAATCGTTGCAATTCTCTGTTGATGGTCGCAAAAAGATTGGAATTATCGGGGCGAGTGGTTCTGGTAAGTCAACGTTAATTAATTTATTAAGTGGCTTTTTATTACCAACAGAAGAAACGAGTCAATTGGCGATAAATGGCCAAACGATTCCACATTTTTTACAAAAAGACTGGCAAAAACAAATCCTTTATATTCCGCAAGCACCATATATTTTTCAAGATACTTTGGCAAACAATATTCGCTTTTATACACCTGAAGCAACAGATGAGGCGATTCAGCAAGCGATTCAGTTAGTTGGCTTAGACGAGCTGGTTAAAGATCTTCCCGAAGGAATTCATACCTTGATTGGGGAAAGTGGTCGAATGTTAAGTGGGGGACAAGCGCAACGAGTAGCGTTGGCCCGCGCCTTTGTCGATCAAAAACGCCACGTCTTGCTGTTTGATGAGCCGACAGCGCATTTGGATATTGAAACAGAAGTTGAAATGAAAGAGCGCATGTTGCCATTAATGAACAATCATCTTGTCTTTTTTGCGACACATCGTCTGCATTGGATGGAAGAAATGGATTACATTTTAGTGATGGAAAAAGATCAATTAGTGGAACAAGGAACGCTAGCAGAGTTGATTGAAAAAGATGGCTACTATGTTCAATTAATGAAGCAAATGAGAGGAGGACGCCAATGATGGAAAAACAGCCGACAACGAAAGACGTTTGGAAAAACGATCAATGGGTTCGTCCTTTCTTAAAACGCTATAAAAAAACCTTGTATTTTGCCTTACTTTTAGGCTTCTTGACGTTCTTTAGCGCAGGGGCATTAATGTTTACGTCTGGTTACTTAATCAGTCGTGCGGCTTCCTTACCAGAGAATATTTTATTAATTTATATTCCCATTGTTTTAACAAGAGCATTCGGGATTGGCCGTCCTGTTTTTCGTTATGTGGAGCGTCTAACGAGTCATAACTGGGTGTTAAAAATGACCTCTGATCTGCGCTTGAAACTTTATAATGTACTAGAAAAAGATGCGATTTTCTTTAAGACAAAATATCGCACTGGGGATATCTTAGGTTTGCTTTCGGAGGATATTAATCATATCCAAAACTTGTATTTACGAACGATTTTCCCAACCGTTATTGCTTGGATTTTGTATATCTTTTTAGTGATTGCATTAGGTTTCTTTTCTTGGTGGTTTGCTTTATGCATGTTACTGATGTTAGGAGTGGTTGTTTTTCTATTACCACTTGTTTCAGTTCTAGTGAATGGTGCGCGTCAAGAAAAACATAAATATGCCAAAAATGAGTTATATCAAACACTAACCGACAATATTCTAGGTGTGTCTGATTGGGTATTTAGTCAACGAGGCTCTGAATTCGTTGCTCGTTATGAAACAGATGAAGCAAACGTTCGTGCATTAGATGAAAAAATGAAGCAATTTAACCGTGGCCGAGACTTTGTTTTACAACTTCTGTTTGGTGTGATTGCGATTGCTGTCTTAGCTTGGACAAGTGTGCGGTTTCCAGGTAATCATGGGGGCGCAGCCAATTGGATTGGTGCCTTTGTTTTAACCGTTTTTCCGTTAATTGATGCCTTTGCTCCGCTACCTGCTGCAGCACAGGAAACAACGATTTATAAGGATTCCATTCGTCGTTTTAATGAGCTTCCTGAAGGGGAAGATGACTCAACAGAAGCGCCTGTTCAGCCAAATGGTACCAGTTTATCGATAGAACATTTGTCTTTTGCATATGAAAATCAAGCGAAAAAGGTATTAAATGACTTATCGTTAACAATTCCTGAAAAACAAAAATTAGCGATTTTAGGGCGCAGTGGTTCCGGAAAGAGTACGTTGGCTTCGCTCATTCGTGGTGATTTACGGCCTACTTCGGGAGAAATCCTTTTAGGAAATATCCCAACTGAGGCATTTGGTGAGACGATGACTGAATATATTGGGGTTATGCATCAAGCACCGTACCTATTTCGAACAACCATTTTAAATAATATTCGGATTGGTAGAGAAGAAGCAAGCGAAGCAGAAGTTTGGGCGGTTTTAGAAAAAGTTGGCTTAAAAGAAATGGTTGCCCAATTACCAGAAGGTTTACAAACAATGGTGGATGAAGCAGGTTTGCGTTTTTCTGGTGGCGAACGACATCGCTTGGCGCTAGCGCGGATTCTTTTGCAAGATACACCGATTGTGTTATTAGACGAACCAACTACTGGTTTAGATCCAATTACAGAACAGCAATTGCTGGAAACCTTTTTTGAGGCATTAAAAGATAAAACCGTCATCTGGATTACCCACCATTTGCAAGGCGTAACTTTGATGGATCAAGTGATCTTTATTGAAGATGGCCAATTAGAGATGAGTGGTACGCCAGAAGAATTACTTGCAACCAATGCGCATTATCAAAAACTTTACCGAATTGATCGTGGCATTAGTTCTTTCGAGGAATAAAAAAACGACTGGTTGTTGATTAAAGCAAACAATCAGTCGTTTTTCTATTTCAATTAATGGCAATTCTTCCATAAAACGTTTAAAATGAACGATGTAATAAGAGCTCAGTTAAGGAAAGTAAGGTTTCTTTTGCTGTGCCATCAGGCAATTGTTGAATATCAGTGATTGCTTTGTTGGTTACTTTTTTAGCAAAAGCTTGTGCTTCTGTAACGCCATGATAGTCATTGACTAGCGCCGCAACTTCAGCTGCCTCTTCTAAGGTAATGGCGCGTCCTTTATCCAAATAAGGGCCGAATACGTCAGGTGCTGCTTGATAAGCGAAGAGAAGGGGTAACGTATAAACACCTTGTGACAAGTCTTCTAAAGCGGGCTTTTTCAAAGTTTCCGTGTCGGCAGTGTAATCTAAAATATCGTCATAGACTTGAAAAGCAATGCCAATATGACGGCCAATTCGTTTAGCTAAACGTTGGACTTCTTTTGAACTATGACCGAAATAGGCCCCTTCAAGACAGCTTAGTGAAAAAAGTTCGGCTGTTTTGCCGTTGACACTTCTTAAATAAGCAGGAATCGACATGCGGCGGTCAAATCGATGACTCATTTGATCGAGTTCACCAAGTAATAACCGTTTCATTCCTTGTGCATTGATTTTCATAAATTCAGAGCCATTCATGGCATCTGCAATCAAAGTAAAGAATTCAGTGAATAGTAAATCACCTGTGTAAACAGCCACGTCTTTACCATATTGTGATTGAATAGTCACAGCGCCTCGGCGCAATGGAGAATCGTCAATAATGTCATCGTGAATCAACGTAGCCATATGTAGGATTTCCAAAGATGCAGCTATTTTTAATAGTTGTTGTTTCTCTTGTTTTTCTTCATCACCCAGTTGAGCAAAAAGAAAGAAAAAAGCGGGGCGTAATAATTTGCCGCCAGAACGAGCCAAAGTTACTAAGGCTTCTTCAATGTCTTCGTTGCGTGTATGCAACGTTTGTTCAATTAATTCACATGTTTCCGTTAAAGAACGTTCAACGTCAGGAAACGACTTCCAAAATGTGTTCATAAATATACTACGATCCTTTCAGTGGTTCAATACTATTTGATTGTATACGAATTGGCGACAGAAATACAGTAATTAAGTTTTAAAAGTAACAAAGTTTGTAAAAAAGTAGCGGAAGGATAGTTTGAATCGAGAAATATTTTTTGAATTAGTAGAATTAAAAGCAAAAACAGCTAGTGTTTTGCCATTTTTGTTAGGAATTTGTTTTAGTTGGTACCAATATGGGCGGCTCCATGTTGGTTATGTTTTAATTTTTTTCATTGCGATGTTTATTTTTAATATGGCGGTCGATATTTTAGATAATTATAATGATTACCATCATGCCACAGAAGTTCATGATTATAAGGAAAAAACGAATATTATCGGTCGAGAAAATTTATCTTTGCCATTAATACGCAAAATGATTTTTTGGATGATTCTCGTTTCTGCTTTAATGGGGATTGGGTTGTCATTTATTGTCGGCTGGCCGTTATTAATTATGGGTCTTTATTGTTACTTAATTGGTATTTTTTATTCATCAGGACCGAAACCTTTGTCCAGTCTACCATTAGGGGAAGTTTTCTCAGGATTTACAATGGGGTTCATGATTACCCTTATTTGTGTCTACATTAATACGTTTGAAGTTTTCAATTGGTCAGCAGCTAACTTATGGGGGATTTTCTTAGTCGCCTTACCTAACACTTGTTACATTGCTAACTTAATGTTAGCAAATAATATCTGTGACTTAGAGGAAGATGAAAATAACAAGAGATATACATTAGTTCACTACCTTGGCAAAGCAAGTTCTTTGAAATTATTCGTCGGATTAAATACAATAGCAATGTTAGCCATTTTGTTAGCTGTCGGTTTAGGATTAACCCCGCCAACAATGTTACTCATGCTTTTAACTTTACCTTTTGTACGTAAACAAACCCAAGCCTTACTGAAGGAACAAGTGAAGAGTAAAACATTTGTTTGTGCTGTGAAGATCTTAGCTGTGGGAGCAACTGCACAAGTGCTATTTTTTGCCATAGGTTTGTGGTGGCTGTAAATTTTTTATAGAGTGGAAGGGAATCAAAATGAATAAGAAACATGTTGTTATTTTAGGTGCTGGTTACGCAGGCTTAAAAACATTACGCGAATTACAAAAAGGCGCCAAAGACGTCGAAATTACTTTAGTGGATCGTAATAACTATCACTACGAAGCAACGGACTTGCATGAAGTTGCTGCTGGAACACAACCAGCTGAAAAAATCACATACAATATTATGGATGTTGTCGATGAAAAAATGACAACCTTTATCCAAGGAACAGTTAAAACAATTGATGCTGCAACACAAACAGTTGCTTTAGAAGATGGCCAAACAATCAATTATGATTACTTAGTTGTTTCTCTTGGGTTTGAATCAGAATCATTTGGTATCCCTGGTGTGCAAGAACATGCTCTACAAATGGTAGATGTGAAAACGGCTTTAAACGTGTATGAACATATCCAAGAACAAATGCGTCAATACAAAGCAACTCAAAACGAAGAATTCTTAAAAATTGTTGTCTGCGGAGCAGGCTTTACAGGGATTGAATTATTAGGTTCTCTTGTTGAAAACAAACCAAAATTTGCTGAAATCGCAGGTGTCTCAGCAGATCAAATCCAAATTTATTGTGTCGAAGCAGTTACTCGCCTATTGCCGATGTTTAACGAAAAACTTGCGAACTATGGTGTGCAATTATTAAAAGATTCAGCTATTCATTTATTATTAGGTAAACCGATTAAAGAAATCAAACCAGGCGCAGTTGTTTATCAAGATAACGAAGCAGGCGACTTGGCAGAACTTTCTGCTAAAACAATTATTTGGACAACGGGTGTTAGTGGAAGCCACGTTGTAGGCGATTCTGGCTTTGAAGCTCGTCGTGGTCGTGTCATGGTTCAACCAGATTTAACAGATGCGAACCATAGCAACGTCTATATTATTGGTGACTGCTCAGCAGTTATGGATACAGAAACCAATCGACCTTACCCAACAACAGCACAAATCGCCTTGAAGATGGGCGCTCATGCTGCTAAAAATATTCAAGCACAATTGAAAGGGGAAGCAACTAAACCTTTCAGCTTTAAATCACAAGGTTCTGTTTGTTCTGTCGGAAATACACGTGCTTTAGGAATTGTTGGTAAAACAGACATTAAAGGATACCCAGCTTCATTCATGAAAAAAATTATCATGAACAAAGCGCTCTTTGAAACAGGTGGTACCAAAGAAATGATGGCTAAAGGTCGTTTCGACTTATACCATTAAGAATCAGCAAAATAAGAAATAATGAGGTCGGGACAGAACCGTTTAGCTCCGAGAAATAAGAAGAAATTTCCGAAAATTGCTCTTTAATTTTTGGAGAATTTCGCCTTATTTCCGAAGGAGTTGGTTCTGTTCCCGCCGTTTATCAGTTTTTGAGCGTGGAGCAAAAATCCAAAGTGATTTTTGTCCCACGCTCATTTTTCTTAAATGAAAGTTTTTTAAAAATTTCCATGATTTTTCAAGTAAAATGAGGTGGGCGCTTTTGTTCGATTCCGTTTTTATGTATAATGAGAAGTGATGGAAAGAGGGAAGTTAAATGGCACAAAAAAGAGCAACAAATAAGAAAAAAAGTACGACAAAGAAAAAGACCAAAAAACAACAGCAACAACAAGAACGTTTAAATTATATGTTTCTTGGCCTGATTTTTATTTTATTCGGTGTCTTTGGACTCTTTCGCTTAGGGTTTTTAGGCACGTTATTAGCGAATTGTTTACGCTTAGTTGTAGGTAATACCTTTCCATTTGCAGCGATTTTACTAATCCTGTATGGCTTATTAGTCATGATTTATGGAAAAGATTTTCCGTTAAAAAGAGGGCGCCCTATTTTTGGGGCTGTTCTGATTTATATTAGTGTTTTGTTATTTTTCCATGCCTTTATGTTTCGAAATGTTAGTGGCAGTCAACCAGATATTTTAGGTAACACTTGGGAATTTTTGCAAAGCGATTTAAAAGCCAACCAGGTGACGCAAAACGTAGGGGGCGGTATGATTGGCGCGCTGCTTTATCAAGGAACGTACTTTTTGGTGGCACAATTTGGGAGCTATTTAATTGCCACCTTGCTACTGTTAGCGGGTATTTTCTTGATGAGTATGTGGGATTTTCAGCAAATTGTTGATCATTTCCAAAGTATTCAAGATCGCCTAAGTCATGTTTCGGCAAAATCACAGGCGCGACAAGAAGAAAAAGAGGCGAAGCGAGCAGCGAAGAAAGAAGCTAAGGCTGCAGAACGCCAAGCAAAAATTGAAGCCGCTGCCCAACAAAAATTACAAGAGCGGGAACGTATGGAACAAGCGGCAGCCGATCGCTTAACAAAAACACCAGTTGAAACCCACCAACCAATGGTGGAAGAACCGGCCGCACCAACGCCTGTTCAAATTGATTCGTTTCAACAGCAAAATCAGGCGATGCCTGTACCACCAATTGCAGCAACAAAACCGCAACGAGAGCAGGAAGAAGAGGCGGCAGATGAAGCTGGTGTTCTCGAATTTGAAATTTCTGAAGAAGCGGAAGATCGTGATTATCAACTACCACCAACTGATTTGTTAGATACAATTCAAGCAACGGATCAAAGTGGTGAATATGAAAAAATCGAAAAAAACATTGGCGTCTTAGAACAAACCTTCAAGAGTTTTGGCGTTGATGCTAAAGTGGTCAAAGCTAGTTTAGGACCATCTGTCACAAAATTTGAAGTTCAACCCGCTGTTGGGGTAAAAGTTAGCAAAATTGTTAACTTGACGGATGACATTGCTTTAGCACTTGCGGCCAAAGACGTTCGTATGGAGGCCCCAATACCTGGCAAATCACTAATCGGGATTGAAGTTCCTAATAGTGCAATTAGTACAGTATCCTTTAGAGATATTGTTGAGGCACAACCAAGTCATCCAGATAAACTATTAGAAGTACCTTTAGGTCGAGATATTTCAGGGATGGTTCAAACTGCGGATCTATCAAAAATGCCGCATTTATTAATTGCGGGATCGACAGGGAGTGGGAAATCGGTTGCTATCAATGGCATCATCACAGGTATTTTGATGCAAGCGAAACCTCATGAAGTAAAATTAATGATGATTGACCCGAAAATGGTGGAATTGAATGTGTATAACGGGATTCCTCATTTATTAACGCCAGTGGTTACTAATCCGAGAAAAGCAGCACAAGCCCTACAAAAAGTAGTTCAAGAAATGGAATTTCGTTATGAAAAATTTGCAGCAACAGGCGTCCGAAATATTACTGGTTACAATCAACTAATTCAACAGAAAAATGCGGAAGATGGCGAAAATCGTCCGATTCTGCCATTTATTGTTGTCATTGTTGATGAGTTAGCTGATTTAATGATGGTGGCAAGTAATGAAGTAGAAGATGCGATTATCCGCTTAGCCCAAATGGCACGGGCGGCGGGCATTCATATGATTTTAGCGACACAACGGCCAAGTGTGGATGTCATTACAGGAATCATCAAAGCAAATGTCCCTTCTCGAATGGCTTTTGCAGTCTCAAGTGGGACAGACTCGCGTACCATTATTGATACCAACGGGGCGGAGAAACTATTAGGTCGAGGCGATATGCTCTTCTTACCAATGGGAGAAAATAAACCAATTCGTATCCAAGGGGCCTTTATCTCTGATCAAGAAGTCGAACGAGTGGTTGCGTTTGTAACGGACCAACAAGAAGCTGAATATCAAGAAAGCATGATGCCAACAGATGAACCGACCACTTCAGGCGGTGGCGAAGCTCCTCAAGATGAGTTGTTTGAAGAAGCGAAAAACTTGGTGGTTGAAATGCAAACAGCTAGTATTTCATTGCTACAAAGACGTTTTAGAATTGGCTATAATCGTGCGGCTCGCTTAGTAGATGAATTGGAAGCACACGGAGTTATTGGACCATCAGAAGGTAGCAAACCAAGAAAAGTCTTTCTACAAGCGGAATCAGAAGAGGCAGCACCTGAAACACCAGAACAATAAACAAAAAGAACAAAAATAGATAAATTTATCTATTTTTGTTCTTTTTTTATAATTTCAGCAAAGCATCATGTTATAATCATCATTTTCTGGTAAAATAGAAAGGAATAGTGCGGTTGGGAGGGAGCGTATCATGAGAAGAAAGAGCGTGCTTTATTTAGAAGTAGCAGATCAGATTAAAGAAGATATTTTGAGTGGCAAGTATCCAGTAGGAACGTTTTTACCAACAGAAACAGAATTGGAAGAGCTGTTTAACGTTAGTAAAATTACGATTCGGCGGGCAATCGAAATGTTAGCAACGGAAGAATTTGTTGAGAAAAAAAGTGGCCGAGGCACAACTGTGTTAAGCAATCGTCCCTATAATAAACTATCAAAAGCAGGGACATTCACTGAATTTTTGAATGAATCAGGTCAGAAAGTAACTAAAAAAGTTTTACAAGTTGAAAACTTGACGTTGTCAAAAGAGATGCCTGCTTATCAATTTTTAGGAGAAGAAGTGGTTCACCTTTCACGGTTATATCTAATCGATGAACAACCCTATATTTATTTTAATTACTATTTGCCAGCTGCCATGAAAGACGTATCATTGACTGAATACAAAGAAGAATCCTTGTATCGTTTGATGGATCGACATGCCATTGAAATTTATAAATTTGAAGACCGTTTTGAAGTTGCAACTTTGACAGAAGCAGAGCAAAAGATGTTGCAAACAACTGAAACAACGGGCTTAAAAAGAATTCGGCGTTCGTTAAGCCCAACAGGTCGTTGCGTAGAATATTCAGAAGCTATTTATAATACGAAGATTCATCCTTATGTGATTGAATATGAAGCATAACTTTTAAAAGAATAACAGTGCACTTACAGTAATGTAAGTTCATTGTTATTCTTTTCTATTGTCGTTTTTTTTCGTTTTCGATACACTAAATGAGTGAGAAGAATAGGAGTGGAAAATATGTTAGAAGTACAAAATTTGAAAAAAGTTTACGGAAACGAAATTAAATATGAAGCTTTAAAAGGGATTAATTTAACTGTCCAAGATGGTGAATTTATTGGTATTATGGGACCTTCTGGAAGTGGGAAAAGTACACTTTTAAATTTATTGGCAACAATCGATAGTCCAACAGACGGTGAAATACTTTTAAATGGAAAAAATCCAAACAATTTGAATCAAGAACAAATTGCTAAATTCCGTCGCACAGAATTAGGATTTGTTTTTCAAAGCTTTAATTTAATGCCAACATTAACTGTTGAAGAAAATATTATTTTGCCATTGACGCTTGATGGAGAAAAAGTCTCTGTAATGAAACGACAATTAGCAGAATTAAGTGAGCGTTTAGGTATCAATCATCTGTTGAAAAAACGAATTGCAGAAATTTCTGGTGGACAAGCACAGCGTGTCGCCGTTGCGCGGGCAATGATTCATCATCCGCAATTATTATTGGCTGATGAACCAACAGGAAACTTAGATACGAAATCATCTAAGGATGTGATGGGCTTGTTACAACAATTAAACGAAGAAGAAGCGGCGACTATTTTAATGGTGACCCATGATCCGCTAGCCGCAAGTTATTGCAAGCGCATCGTCTTTATTAAAGATGGTGAATTAATTGATGAAATTGTCCAAAATGGCAATCAAAAAGAGTTCTACGATTTAATCATGGTGAAACTGGCTGAGATTGAAGGTGTCGATAATGAATTTTAATCAGTTTGTTATAAGAAACACGATTCGAAATAAGCATTTATACTTGGCTTATTTCCTAAGTACAATGTTTTCTGTGATGATCTTTTTTACGTTCACTGGTTTTGTCTTTCACCCAGCCTTAGCTAATGGTTTAAATCCTAAAGCACAAATGGGAATGACGGCTGCGGCTATTATAATCTATGGTTTCTCTTTCTTATTCGTTTTATACTCGATGGATGTCTTTATCCAATCTCGGAAAAAAGAGTTTGGAACCTTGATGATTCAAGGGATGAGTCCAAAACAGTTAAAGAAAATGATTTTTATTGAAAACTTAGTGATTGGTTTCTTTGCTACAATTTTTGGTAGCATTTTAGGTGTTGGATTTTCACAGTTTATTTTATGGATTAGCAATTTATTGATGCATCTAGGTTTAGGTTTTTATTTGCCAGTGATGCCGTTTATCATTACTGTCATTTCATTTGCGGTCTTGTTCTTAGTAATTTCTTTCTTTATTCAATTCCGCTTGCCAAAAGCGACACTTCAAGAGCTATTAAAAGCAGGGGAAATGGGTAAAGGTGAAATCAAAAGCTCTAAAGTTAAATCTTTCTTAGCCGTGTTGCTTTTAGTTGTCGGTTATGGAATTGCTTTAGTTGCTAAGGGACAGTTAGTTTTAATGGTGATGTTCCCAGTGATTTTCTTAGTTATTTTAGGGACAAAATTCTTATTTGACCAATTGAGTGTTTCTGTCATTGAACGTTTAAAACGGAAACCAAAAATCTTTTGGAAAAAAACCAATATGGTCGTTTTATCAGATTTAGCATTCCGCATGAAAGATAATGCACGTTCGTTCTTCTTGGTTTCGGTGATATCAACGGTTGCTTTTGCTGCCATTGGAACGTTATACGGCGTGAATGAGATGATTTTTAAAGGAATAAGTTCTGTACCGTACGAACTGACATTGTCTGATTCGACCAACCCAGAAAATCAAGAAATGAAACAATTTGCGACAAAAACATTCCAAGAAAAAAATATTCAGTTTGATCAGATTGATTACACAATGTACAAAACAAGTGCCGGTATCCAATTAATCAAAACATCTGAATATAATAAACTCGCAAAATTTATAGATGAACCAACTTTAACAGGTGAGAAAGTAGTTAATTTATCACAAAAAGATGCTCCTTCTGCTGCATCAGTAGATGTCAAATCTGTTCAATTGGCAAATGATCAAGTTTTAAACATTGATAAAACAGAAGAAACCAATGTATTACCGACTTTTGGCGGTGTGGTTGTTATCCCAGATAGTACCTCAACAGATGGAATCAAAGCGGAAACAGAAACAATTTGGCAACCAAAAGAAGGCACAGATAAAGAAACCTTAATTGATGCTGAAAATATTATTGGTGAAAAATACCCAATGTTACTAGGAACCGCGGCTACAGTTGCAGGTATTACGCAATTTTATACGCCAGTTCTTTTTGTCGGACTATTTATCGGTATCGTGTTCTTTGTTTCGGCGGGTAGTTTCTTATACTTCCGTTTATATAGTGATATGAATACGGACGTTGAAAAATTCAAGATGATTTACAAACTTGGCTTGACGAAAAAAGAATTGAAGAAAATGATTTACCAACAAGTAGGTATTTTATTCTTTACACCGATTGTTGTTTCATTTATTCATGGAGCTGTTGCTTTGAAAGCAATGTATGCCGTGTTAGATCAGCCAATGCAATTAGCTGGCTGGCAAGTTTTAGGCGTTTTCTTATTGATTCAGGTCGTTTACTATTTAATTGCCAGAACGTTCTACTTCAAAAAAGTTTATCACTTAGTGAAAGATTAATTATAAAAAATCGTTAAGTATGCACGCTTAACGATTTTTTTTTGAGGCTCTTCGTGATATTGCATTCAAAGTGAGAATACGTTATAGTTATGAAGCGAATGTAATAGCAGAAATGAGGAAAAGAAATGCAGAAAGAATCCATTTATGGACTGACGAGAGAACAGCTTGTGGACTGGTTTTTAGCCCATGGCGAGAAGAAATTTCGCGCAACACAAGTGTGGGAATGGTTGTATACAAAACGTGTTGCTTCATTTAGTGAAATGTCGAACATTTCTAAATCGTTGATGACTTTATTAGAAGAAAATTTTTCATTAAATCCATTAAAACAAGTCATTGTGCAAGAAGCGCAAGATGGTACCGTGAAGTATTTATTTGAATTACCAGATAAAAATATGATTGAAACAGTCTTGATGCGTCAAGAATATGGATTATCTGTTTGTGTGACCACTCAAGTTGGCTGCAATATTGGGTGTACATTTTGTGCTAGTGGGCTATTAAAAAAACAAAGAGATTTAACTGCTGGCGAGATTGTTGCCCAAATTATGTGGGTGCAACATTATTTCGATGAACGTGGGTTGGATGAACGTGTTAGCCATGTCGTTGTGATGGGAATTGGTGAACCATTTGATAATTATGCCAATGTCATGAACTTTTTACGAACGATTAATGATGATAAAGGCTTGGCTATTGGTGCCCGCCATATTACAGTTTCAACAAGTGGTTTAGTGCCAAAAATTCGTGAATTTGCAGACAGTGGACTACAAGTAAACTTAGCAATCTCATTACATGCTCCTAACAACGAAGTTCGTACATCAATTATGCGGATTAATCGTAGTTTTCCAATTGAAAAATTAATGGCAGCAATTGATGAATACATTGAAAAAACCAACCGACGTGTTACATTTGAATATATTATGTTGAGTCAAGTGAACGACCGACCAGAACATGCTCAACAATTAGCAGATTTACTACGGAATAAGAAAAAACTTTCTTATGTTAATCTGATTCCGTATAACCCAGTGAGTGAACACGATCAATATAGCAGAAGCTCTAAAGAAGCGGTTTTAAAATTTTATGATGTACTCAAAAAGAATGGCATCAATTGTGTTATTCGTAAAGAACACGGAACAGATATTGATGCGGCTTGCGGACAATTACGCAGCAAACAAATGAAAAAAGAAAAAGTCAAAAACCAATAACGTAGTTAAAATCGGATCAGAAAGGTTTCTTTTTGATCCGATTTTTCGTTTATTTAATAAAAAATCGTCGGTTTTTCAATTCTTGTTTATAAACAAAAGATGAATGCTCTAAAACTTTTATGACAAATTTTCTTTTTGTGGTTTTCAAACTTGAAATTCTAAAAGAAATAGCTATACTGAAAAGAGATCGTCACAGAATTTTTCATGAAAACAGCTATTATTTTCGTTATCTTTTCAAGAAAGTGAAATTTTGTTACGCTTTTTTAGTTTAAATGAAATGAGGGAGTCTATGGAGAAAAAGCAATTAAAAAGAGAGATAACAACGTTTGGTGCGTTATCCACGGTAATGGGTACGGTGATTGGCGCTGGTGTTTTCTTTAAAGCTGCGAGTGTCGTTGGACACGCACAGTCAGCTAGTTTAGCTATTTTTGCTTGGGTGTTAGGTGGTGCCTTAACCATTTGTGCAGGATTAACCAGCGCCGAACTTGCTACAGCAATCCCTGAAACAGGTGGCGCAGTGAAGTATATTGAATATACATATGGTAAATTAGCTGGTTTTCTTTTAGGGTGGGCACAAAGTATCATTTATTATCCTGCCAACATTTCGGCGTTATCCATTATTTTTAGTACACAACTAATCAATTTGTTTCATTTATCGGCAAATTTATTGATTCCAATTGCCATTCTTGCGGGAACTAGTATCACCGTAATTAATTTATTAGGAACAAAAATTGCTTCTTTGGTCCAATCCACGACATTGGTAGTAAAACTGATTCCAATTGCCTTGATTTCTTTAGTAGGATTATTTACTCCCGGACAGGTAGCTGTTTCACTTTTTCCTGTTGAAACAACAGCGAATACTGGCTTTTTAGTTGCTTTTAGTGGCGCCTTAGTCGCCACCATGTTTGCTTATGATGGCTGGCTAGGTGTGGGTAACGTGGCTGGTGAAATGAAGCGACCAGAAAGAGACTTGCCTAAAGCCATTATTTTTGGTTTGTTATTGATTACTTTAATTTATGCCTTAATTAATTTTGTGTTTCTAAAAACATTACCAATTGAGCAAATCGCTGGGAATTTGAATGCAGCTTCGGATGCTTCTGTGGCTATTTTTGGACCAATTGGTGGCAAAATCGTAACTATTGGGATTTTAATCTCTGTATATGGTGCGTTAAACGGCTACACAATGACAGGGATTCGGATTCCTTATGCCTTAGCCTTAGATAATCTGATGCCTTTTAGTCGTCAGTTTCAAAAGTTGTCTAAACGCTTTGTTGTTCCTTATGTTGCTGGAATTTTCCAGTTAGCTGTAGCCATTATCATGATGTTTTTCGGGACCTTCGATTTATTGACGGATATGTTAGTTTTTGTTATGTGGCTGTTTAATCTATTAATTTTCTTAGCCGTTTTTATTTTAAGAAAACGAGAACCTGAATTAAAACGACCGTATAAAGTTCCTGGCTATCCAATTATTCCAATTATCGCAAGTCTAGGTGGTATCTTCATCTTGGTTACAACAAGTATTACACAGCCTATTCTTGCATTGATTGGTATAGGGATTACGCTTCTAGGAATTCCAGTTTATTTAGTTAATAAACAAAAAACGAAGCCAAAAACGTAAACGATCCGATCTGATTCTGATAGTTTTTCTCAAAAATTTTGTGATTCAGAGAAATTTTTGAAAACTAAACGCAAGATTTTTTTAGTATAATATTAAGTGTCTAGGAGTTCCACTATTTTGGGGAAGATAGATGGACAGCGCAAACTTCAAAAAAAGAACCTTCATCTTATTGGTGAAGGTTCTTTTTTTTGCTGAAATCATAAAATAAATGCGTAGTTTATTAGTGAGAGGAGGAAATGAATGACTGAAAATGTAAAAAAATTAGCTCATCAATTAATTGAATGGGGCGTCCTTCATGGGGCGCAAGACGTTTATTTTTTACCCAATGATACCGAAATAGCCATCTCTTTTCGGACAGGGATGCAACGGACACTTTACACACAAGTTTCCGCAGAAATAGGCGAAAAGTTAATTTTCCACTTTAAATTTATAGGCGGCATGGATGTCGGAGAAAGACGAAAAGCACAATTAGGCGCGACAACTTATCTAATTGGCGAGACGAAGCAACGCTTGCGTTTATCATCTGTGGGAGATTTTCAGAATCGAGAGAGCTTGGTAATTCGTTTTTTGCACCGATTTGGTGAACAAGCTGAACATTTTTTCTTTCCCCACCAGCTGAATGAAATTGAAGCATCTTGTCAGAAACGAGGACTTTATTTATTCAGTGGACCAGTTGGTTCTGGGAAAACAACAACCATGTATCGTGTGGCTAAACAAAGAAGTGGCGAACAACAAGTGATAGCGATTGAGGATCCTGTTGAAATTGAGGAAAAGCAGTTTTTACAGTTGCAAACAAATGAAAAAATTCAGTTAACGTACGAAGCCTTGATAAAAGTTTGCTTACGCCATCATCCTGATATTTTGATTATTGGTGAAATTCGTGATGGCGAGACGGCTCAAGCAGTTATTCGAGCCGCCTTAACGGGTCATACTATTTTTGCGACAATTCACGCCCGTAACTTATTGGGGGTGCAACGGCGTTTGATAGAATTAGGTGGCCCAGAGCATGAATTGGCTGAATGCTTGCAAGGTATCATTTATCAACAGATTTTGACAACCACGATTAATAAGGAACAAGTAGCGGGAATTCTTTATGATTATTTCTTCTTTAAGGAAGCTGTTATAAAGAGTAGTTGGCAAAAGAATCTAAGAAAGGCGTGGGCGTATGGGTTTATTACAGAAAAAACGTATTTTCAAGCCATCGAATAAATTAACGAAAAAACAACAGCAGCTTTTTCTGAAACTATTAGCGGATTTGCTTGCAAATGGTTTTAATATACAAGAAAGTTTTTCCTTCATGAAAAAATCAAACGCCTTACCTCAGCACAGTATAACTTTTTTAGTTGAAGGCTTTTCCTCAGGCATTGCCTTACAAGCTTTAGTCGAAGAATTAGGGTTTTCAACAATGGTCTCGGCACAATTGTCGTTTGCTACTGCACACGGGGATTTGGTAGGGACACTACAAGCGATTTCCGAACATTTTTTTCAAACGGAAAAATATCGGCAACAGTTCTATAAAATAATTAGTTACCCGCTGCTCCTGATTGTTTTTTTGATTCTCGTCATTGTTGGTATCCGGCAATTTTTATTGCCCCAATTAATGGAAAATGATGCCAATAGTTATTCTAAAAATATTGGGATTCTTCTGATTGTTTACAGTCCATACATTCTGGTTACCTTAGTTTTTGTCCTCTCATTTAGTTTCTTCATTTTAAACCGTTATTTGAAGCATCAGTCTGCTATTCAGCGGGCCTTCGTATATCTGAAACTGCCAATTATCCGTGGCCTTTATCGGGAATACGTCAGTGCTTTTTTTGCACTAGAATGGGGGAAGTTGCTTGCGCAAGGATTAGAAATGAAAGAGGTCATCGATTTGATGCGCCATACAACCAATTACCCCTTAATGAAAGAATTAGCTGGAGCAATTAGTGAAGGACTGCTAGTTAGTGAAACCTTACATAGACAATTAGCTGCTTATCCTTTTTTTACGAAAGCATTGGGTTTAATGATTCAACAAGGGGAAGTAAAAGGAAAATTAGGCAAGGAGTTGATGGTTTATAGTAATGTCTGTTTCCAAGGTTTTTTCAAAAAAATCGAACGAGTCATTACCCTTGTTCAACCATTTATTTTTATCATAATTGCTTGTTTAATTATCGGTGTCTATGGGGCAATGTTGCTGCCTATTTATGGCAATATGGAAGGAGTTTTATAATGAAAAAGAAACAAAAATACGCAGGGTTTACATTATTAGAAATGTTGATTGTCTTATTGATTATTTCCGTATTGATTTTACTTTTTGTTCCTAACTTAGCGAAACATAAAGAAACAGTTGATAAAAAAGGCAATGAAGCAATCGTAAAAATTGTAGAATCACAAATCGAGCTCTACACACTAGAAAAAAATAAGACGCCTTCCTTAAATGAATTAGTCAACGAAGGCTACATTACTAAAGAGCAGTTAGATAAATATACAGCAGAAAAGCAATGAACAAGTCAGCAGGATTCACATTAATGGAAACACTTGCTAGTTTAACGATTGTTTGCTTTATGACTATGCTCCCAACACTTGCTATTCACCGCTGGCAAGAAACATTAAAAATTGAACAGTTTCTTGCTACGGTAGAAAAACAACTTCGTTTTGCGCAACAGCAAGCAATTGTTTTAGAGGAAACACAAGAAGTTTGGTTTTTTGAAGAACAACAAAGCTTTTCATTTCCTGATAAATTGAACCGATCAGCTGGAAGGACTTCGCTAGCTGTACCTGAAAAAATGACAGTGAGTGGCCCAAGCAAACTCAGTTTTCTTCATTCGTCAGGGAACAATGGCCGTTTAGTGAAATATATTTTTACTTGGACTGAAAAGAAACAGCAACTTATTTTACAATTTCAGATGGGGAGTGGCAGAGGGTTTATATATCAATGGTTTTGAGTGTTTTTACCACAGATTTACCACAAATCACAAGTTCTCAATAAGTTTATCCATCATATCAGCTGTTTCTTTTTCTTCTTCTTTTAGCACATCGCTATAAACATCCAAAGTTATATTAATATTCTTGTGTCCCAACCTGGTTGAAACATATTTAATGTTTGCTCCTGCTTCAATTAGAAACGTTGCATGTGTATGTCTTAGGCCGTGTACGGTTATGTTTTGAACTTCTGCTTTTTCGCATAACAGGCGAAACATATACGTAATTCTAGATTGTTTGATAGGTAGATTTCGAGAACTTAAAATAAAGTAGTCCTTATCTTTTAAAATTATTCCTTCTTTGAGAAGGCGTTCTTTCTCGTGATTTTTGTATTTTTTTATTAAAGTGAGTAATGAGTTATCGAAATAAACTTTACGAATACTAGTTTTTGTTTTCGGTTTATTTTCACCGTAATCACCACGTGTTGAATTGATATCGAAATATTTTTCGTTTAAATCAATATCACTCCAACGCAGCCCCATCAATTCACCTTTTCTCATTCCAGATTTTAGCAGAGTCAAAAATATAACTTGCGTTTGAATATCTTCGTTTTCTAAAACCGCCACAAATCGCTGTAATTCATTTTTAGAGAATGAACGAACATTATTACTTAAATCAAATTTAAAGCCTGTTAGCGTGTTGCTAGGGATGATTTGGTTGTGAACTGCAGCGTTAATCATCCTCATTACAATTTTATGCCACGTTTGAATCGTGGATTCTGTATATTTGTTTTCTTGTCTTAATTTGTCAATAAATTCTCGCTTATAGGTAATCTTATTTAAAGAAGATAGTTTTTGATTTCCAATTAATGGTGATATGTGAAATTTGATAGCAGATTCAATATTTTGTTTGGTTGAAACACTCCAATTGTCTTGGGCGTAAGGTATCCATACATCAATCCATTCATCTATGGTGAGTTGTTTATTTTCGATAAAGGAAGTATTTTGTGTTTCTAAAGCATATTGGATTTTTAGCAATGCTTTATTCGCTGCTCTTTCGCTTTCAAATCCACGTTTGCTAGCTTCTTTTCGGTGTTTTAGAGAGTTGTAATAAGGATAGCGATATCCCCAAAAAGTTCCTTTTTTATTTGAGTAAGAAAAAACATATTTGTATTTTTTGGACCAATTTAGTTTCGCCATATTTTCACATCCTTTTCTTTGTGGTAAAATAGGCGTAACAAAATAAGCCTATTTTGGTTCTATTTTTAACGCACAACTTCTTGGTCGGAGGGTGCGTTATTTTTTTATTTCCTCTTTTAGTTGTTCAATCGTAGTTTCTAATTGATCAATTTTATTAATTAGTAATTCAATTTTATCATTTGATTCTTCATCTTCATTGTTACTTTTATTAAAATATTCTGTAATAGTTGAAGTAAGCATACCAATAAATCCAATTCCTAAAATCATTAAAATGATTGCCGCAACTCTACCTAATGGCGTAGCTGGTGAAATATCGCCATAACCAACAGTAGTTGTGGTCACTAAAGCCCACCAAAATGCATCAATATACGGGACATTTTCTGCATATGAGTAAATCATTGCTGAAATAACAATAAGAACTGTGCTTAAATAAATCACGTTTAAAAATCCATTCGTATTTAAAAATGATTTAGTGTTTCTTGTTAACTTGCCAACCACACCTATCGCTCTTGTTAGCTTTGCAAGTCTAGCTATTTTAGCTATTCGAAACAACCTAGCGATTCTAAAGAAAGAAAAAATAGCATCAAAAGGAATTATCGCAATCAGATCAAAAATATTTTCTTTAAAAAATTTGATTTTATTTTTTGAAATAATGAATCTAACAATGTAGTCAATTGTAAATGTGATTAAGATAAAATTATCAATAATGTTAAATGGTGGATCACTAATATTAATAATATTTGAAAAATCAAAAATAACTAAAGCAATTGAAATTAATGCTAAAACAACAATAGAGTAATTATAGATTTTTTGATTTATCTTCAATGAAATTCTCTCACTCTCTAAATAGCAAGCTTTTTATTTTAAATAAGTTTCCTGTCCCATCTTTAAATTGTAATGGGTAACCACATTAGAATAATTAAACTGACCTTCATGTTTTTCAATAAGGCATTTAAACATATGATGATCTGCCTCAGCTTCCATCTTATTTCTAAAAGAAGGAATTTTATATAACTCCATGTAATCCGAATGGGAAACAACATGTTTGAACTCATGAAATATAGACTCTTCTTGTTCTTCGATAGATAAATTTTGATTAACGAAAATTATCCTTTCACTTGGCTCGTAACATGCGCGCTTATTTATTGGAGCAAAAACTAACTCTACTTCATATTCTTCCACCAACTCTTTGATACTTTTCATATAGCACAACCTTTAAATTATTTTCCGAATCTTCCTTTTAAGTAAGCACGAATAACTTCTCGATCATGATCATCCAAAGGCTCACCGTCAAAACTCATCACATTGTCTAATACTTCATCTAAATCATCAGATGGTTTAGCACCAGCTTGGTTTGGATTTTCAGTACGACCTAATAAATAATCAACAGAAACATTAAAATAATTGGCTACAGCTTCAAGTTTATCCGAAGAAGGTGTTCGCTTATTCCATTGATAAATAGTATTTCGTCCAATATTTATTTCTTCTTCAAGCTGATAAATAGACACATCTCTATCTTTTGCTAGTTTTTTTATACGTTCCAAAAGGTTCATATTAATACATTCTCCTTCTAGTTACGTGTTATTTACAAAAAAAGTTAGTAAAAACATTTGACATTTACAATATTTGTTAGTAATATAATCACGTAAGCTAATTTATTAGCTAATAAGTTCTCAAATAAAACCTACAAACAAAACTTAAAAATCGTTGGGGAACGGTAAAAGTATTGATTTAGAGGGCTTTTAAAGTCTTATTTAGCTATGGGTTCATTTTACAATATGTGTTAGAAAGTGTCAACGTATTTTATTAAATTAGCTAATTTTTTAGCTTACAAATTAAAAATAAAAGGGAGTGAGTAATAAATATGTCACAAGACTTAGCGATTGATGTTAGAGCAGCTCTAATTCGTGCAGGGAAAAACCAATCTTGGTTAGCAAAACAACTAGGGATTTCAAGTCCGTACTTATCAGATATACTTCATGGCCGCAGACGTTCAGAAGAGCAAGTTCAGAAAATCAAAAAAATCTTAAATATCAAGTGAGGTGATTAGAATGGAAAATTTTCTAGATTCATCTTCAAAAAACTTTCTATACAACATTATAGAAAAGATTCTAAGAAAAATGTTTGAGCAAGTAATAGATGAAGCTAGCCAAGGATTAAATGAACGTGCCGAGTATTTAGACATCAAACAATTATCGTCAAGGTATTCAATGTCTGTTCCCGAAGTTGAACAAAATTTTGTAAAAGACAAACGTATGCAAATGCTCGAGAAAAGAAAACCTGGTACTAGCAAGGGAAAAAGATATTGGCCTGCTAAAGAAGCTATAAAAATTTGTAACGACATTATGAATCATTGGGACTAAGAAAGGATGATCACAGTGAAAAAAATATATCACTTAAGACGTATAGCGGCATTGTTAATCGTTTTTGGCTTGGGTCTTTTAGTAGGTGGCAATGTTGGACCATTAATCCAAAACATTTATATAGCAGCTTTTATCATTTGGCTTTTAATGTATGATCTAGCGCTTGAAGATCGCGAGGTGAAGTAAGTGAATGTATTCGACGTAATAGGAATAGTCGCAATTCCAGTAGCTATATTGTGTTTTCATAATTGGATAATTGGTGAGCGATTAAGTGAAGCTGAAAACCGAATAAATAGTGTTTTAATGAAACAAATGAACTCACGACCAACATTTCAAGATAGTAGGACAGGAGCTGTTTTACCAACTCGACAACAAGCTATACCACCACATATGGAAGGAGAAAAACCTATGTTAACAGCCAATGAAGCCTTTTTAGTACGTGAGGCAGTACGAGAAAAAATTGAAACGTTAAGAGATGCAGTACGTCATGAAAGTGCAAAACATCCAATTCAACAAGACATTCACACGTTAAAACATTTTCAAGCAGAGTTAGAACGTTACGAAGTTGCTTATCAAAAAATGCTCAATGAAGTGGGGTGTTAGGTGGTGGCCAACACACAAAAAAAAGAACCCCAATCGTCTGCAAACGAGTGCGGTTCATAACAAAAAATATACAAGTAAATAATAACACGGAAAAGGAGTTTTGTGAATGCTGCTACCAATCTGTCCAAACTGTAAAGAAGAAATGGAAATTGGCTTTGAAACATATGAATGCAGAGAATGCGGTACAGTAATTTATCTTTAGGAGGTGCAGTCAATGATTTTAGTAAAAGGTGACAACAGTCATAAGATTTATGCTGTTGGTACCCCAGAAGAGTGTTTTCAACAGCTACAGAACAAATTTCCATCAAGAATAACTACGAAAAAGAAAGGTGTAGGTACTCACCTTGAAACTTTAAATCCGTCAATTTATCCAGAGCCTTTGCGTGTTTTTAAAGTAAGGGATTATATAAAATGAGTGGACCAGAAAAGAAAGTTGAAAACCAGATAAAAAAATATCTCGATTCTTTAGGTGCCTATTATTTAAAAGTACATGGTTCTATGTATCAACCAGCAGGAACACCTGATGTTTTGGCTTGTGTCAATGGCTATTTTGTTGCTATTGAGGTAAAGCGGCCAAGTGGTGGGGTTGTCAGTGCATTACAAAAAAGTAAACTAAGAAGAATCGAACAAGCAGGAGGGATAAGTATTGTCGCAAGAAGTGTGGACGATGTATCCACAATGCTCAAACAAAGAAATGTTATATGACTTTCAAAAGAAAATAATTGATTCAATCGATGCCAATTATCTATTAGCAATGGATACAGGAACAGGAAAAACAATTACCGCTATTCATCAATATTTGAAATATGGACGTGGTGAACCAATTTTAATTGTCGCACCACCACAGAAAATCAAAGAAGGCGGCTGGCGAAGAGATATACAGGCCGTGTGTGATTTCTACAAGATTGAAATTTCATTTACTGAATTAAGTTATGGGAAATTAACGGATAGTTACAAACTGTATAAAGGTTGGTTTGTCATTTTTGATGAAGCACATTACATCAAAAATTCAACTTCACAACGTGGCAAAGCAGCTGCGAAGTTAACTAAACAATCTAGTCATTTTCTTCTTTTAACAGCAACGCCAGCCAGTAATGGATGGGAAGATACGTACAACTATTTCATTATGTTTGGTTACTTCAAATCAAAAAAAGAAATGAATGATCAGCATGCACAATGGGGGACGATGTATCTTGGTACACGACGAGTACCTAAGATTGAAGGATGGCTTCATGAAGAAAAATTGTATTCAAAATATGATTCTTTCACTATCTCAATATCAAAAGATGAAGCATTAGACTTGCCACCATTGATTTTTGAAGATGTGAAATTTAAAAAGAGTAAAGATTATATGACAGTGGCCAAAGATAGGGTACTAGGTGATGAAGAATATGATACACCATCTAAATTGGCTCATGGGTTGAGATACTATGCGAACCAAAAAGACAAATTAGACTATGCCCAAATGCTTTGTGAAGGCACAGAAAACAACATCATTATCTTTTATTACTATCAAAAAGAAATTGAAGCATTGAAGGAAAAAATTAAAAATAAAACATTTTTTGAAGTGAACGGAAAGCATTCTAATTTACCGCCTAAGCAGTCTTGGAAATCGTTGAAGAATAGTGTCACTTTTGTTCAATATATGGCTGGTAGCGCAGGAATTGAACTGCAATATGCGAATACAGTTATTTTCTATACACCAACTTATTCTTATCAAGATTACAGTCAAGCGCTGGGGCGTGCTTATCGTAATGGCCAAACTAAGAAAGTAACGGTTTATCGTTTTATAACGCAACAGACAATTGAGCAAGCCGTTTACCAAGCCTTAGAAAACAAAGAAGATTTTTCAGAAGAATTGTATATGACTACAAGAATGGGAAGTGAGTAAGATGAAAGATAAAACAAATTGGTTAGAAATCAAATTAACATTTTTTAAGTCTACAGGAAAATTTTATTCGGAAGAATCAGTGCTTATTCCAAATAAATTATCTATGTATGATCGAAGAAAGTTTTTAGGAGAATATATAGAAAGCATTGATGGTAATGAAGTGTTCACATATGTTTCATTAGATTCAAGCGTACTTGGATATCCCTTTATGCGTTGTGCAAAAAAAGATTGGTATGAAAATTAAAGGAGGAATAGCATGTTTGGTGTGCAGAAACAAGATAAAAATGTAACTGAAAAACGTACACAATATGTCGGTGGTTCAGATGTACCAGTTATTCTTGGCCTTTCAAAATATAAAACACAATTTGAATTGGCCAAAGAAAAAGCTGGCATTGTAATACCAGAACAAATTAGCAATCCGTATATAAACTTTGGTAACAAAATGGAGCCAGCTATACGTGAATACATTAATACCATGAATAGCTTGAATTTTCATCCAGAAACATTTATAGATAAGGATGACTATATTCGTTCAAATGTTGATGGTATTGATAACGAAAATGAAATTTTGTTAGAGATTAAAACTCATGGAACAAAACCAACAGTTGCCGTATATGAAGCCCAAATGCAGCTTTATTTTCATCAAACAGGTTGCGACTATGGCTGGTTGGCCATGTATCAAAGACCAACAGATTTTGATTTAGAATTTGATTCTTCATTATTGAAAATTAAAGAAATTGAACGCGATGAAGGACAAATTGAAAAGATTCTGGATGCAATCGAAACTTTTTGGATCCGTGTGGAATATTTAAAAGAAAAACCTGATATGACTGAAACTGAATATTATTCTGTCGGGAATGATGTAAATAAATTAGTTGCACGTGTAGAACGCTTTGAACTTGAAATGTTGGACTTTAACAAGAAAGTTAAGCAATTAAAAGAACAACAAAAAGAGTTCCGCGAACTTCTTTACAAAAAAATGGAAGAACAAGATATCAAAAAGATTGATACAGGTGACATTGTGATTACTCGTATTCTACCGACCACTCGTAAATCCGTAGATAGTACGAAACTAAAAAAAGAACTACCTGACATTTACAGCAAGTTTTTAAAAGAATCACCTGTTAAAGGTTCTATAAAAATTACAGAAAGCAAAGGGGAAAAATAACATGATTAGAAAACACGCGAAAATTTTATGCAACTACACGAAAAGAAGCCGAAGAAGAGATTCAAAAAATGATTCATGAAACAGAAGGATCAGTGATTAAACAAAACATCGTTTCTAAAAATCATAAAGATTTTGGGGATTACTATGAAGCACAAGTAACCGAAGAATTTGCTCGTAGCAAAGAAATCGTTGAAGGAGGATTTTTAGCATGAGTATTTTAAAAGTTGGTCAAACAGTAAAGTTAATTTCAAAACTTGATAAGGGCTTAGATGCTGAAGTAGGAGATATTGGTGAGATTAAGGAACTTACAACTGATCCTGAATATTCAGTGAATGTCTATTGGTTTGAGCGTGAGGAAATTGAAGCAGTTCATCCTAGTGAAATTGCTATTTTTAAGGAGGAAAAATAAATATGAGTATTCTACCAGAAAATAAACCACAAACACCAAAAGATACACCACGTAATTATTTTATCTGGGGTCCTACCATGGGTGGAAAATCTTTTCTAGCTTCACAATTTCCAAACCCAGTCATTTTTAACACTGATGGAAATGCAGAAGCAAACACTGTACCATCGGTTCAACTTAGAAATATCAAAGACACGAATGGAAAGATCAAGCGTTCAGTGATTGATCAGTTAGATAAATTGATTACTGCATTACAAACAGAAAAACACACCTACGAAACAGTAGTTCTTGATGTAATTGACGACATTGTAGTAATGATTGAGCAATACATCTGTGACAAAGAAGGCGTTGAAACTTTAGGTGATATTCCTTACGGAAAAGGCTATGCAGCATTTACTAACATTTTTCAACAGCTAGTGATTGAATTAAAATCTTTACCAATGAACGTGATTTACATTTCAAGAAATGCAACAAAACTTGAAGGAACAACGGAAATAGAAATTCCTTCATTGAAAGAAAAACATCAAAACATCGTAAATGGTAACTGTGATTTGTCTATTCAATGTAAAAAAGTTGGGAAGAACTATATTAGAGTTGCAAAGGCACGCCGTAAAGACTATATGCGTGATCAAGTAGATGACAAAACCATTTTAGCTATTTTAGACACAGTCACAGGTGTTTTTGGACGAACACCGAAAACAACGAAGAAACAGCAGAATGAAATTGTGAAGCAATTGGAACAAAATGAAGATGTGTTAAAACCAACGGATGAAGATACACCCAGTGAAAAAGCAACTGAAGAAGTTAGCGAAACTAAGCCAACTAAGCGTAAGACAAAAACGACAGCACCAGTTAATCAAACGGCATCTAAAGTGGAACCAGCAAAAACAGCGACTGTTCAACGCCGTATCAAACCAAAAATCTAAAAAACAACAAAAAAATAAAACTAAAAATATATTGAAAAGAGGAATTTAACATGGGATTAAAAGATTTAGCAAATGAAGTATTAGCAGGATTCGATCCAAAAACAGACGATCCAAACGCAGGTGGATTCGAAGGACTATCTGACGGTGAATATGATGTAACGTTGGAAAAAGTAGAACACAAAGTATTTAGCAGCGGTTGGGAAGCTTTGTCTTTCACTAATGAAGTAACTGTTGGAGAAGCTGCAGGACGAAAAGAATTTATCAGTTTAGGATTTGATGAAAGCGCAGTGCCATTTTTTGTGTTAAACAAAAACATTAAACTAGTAGGAAAATTAGCGAGCGTTGTTGGTTTACAATTGACCGATGATGATTGGGAAGATGAAGAAACACTTGCAACAGCCTTTCAAGATGTAATTGGCAGCCAATATATTTTGGTGGTATCCTCATCACCAAATAAAAAAGATCCGTCAAAACCATATAAAAATTATGATTTTGTTGCGTATGAAGATGAACCAGAAACCACTGATGTTATTGATATTTCTGATGAAGATTTGCCATATTAAAAATTAGAAAGGGGCTTGGCCAATGTTTACTTTTTACTGGTTATACCAAAACAAAAATGATTGGCTAGCAGTTTTCAAAACAGATAATACGTACACGACAGCAAATGACAGAGAGAGCCTAACACAGGCTCTTTCATCTGTCACTTATCTTGTTAGCTATGGTAATCATCGTGGAACAGATAAATTTTTGGCCAAAATTTTAACTGATGGAAAAAGTTCATTTTTACAGAAACAACTTTGTATTGATTTAAGTCAAGAAGCTAGGAATTGTACTATCGAAGAAATAGCGTTTAATCTACGTATGGATATTTCAGCGCAAACGTTAGAAGAATTTTGTAAGAAACGAATTGGCGTATGCGAAAAGATTTTTGAAGAACGTGAAGAATATTTAGAAACAAAATTCGAGATAGTCAAAGAATTTAATTTATCACCACGATCTGTGACAAAAACACGTGCGAATTTAGCTGCAGAAATTTTACAAGCTAAGAAAATGCCGAAGCGGCCAAATATTTTATTTTTTGATATTGATAAAAATGTACCTAAGCATGAACTACCTGACCGCGTGTTAAATTTCTATGAATCAATAAAAAATAGCTATAAGAATACGCTAGAGGAAAAACTCAAAACGGAGAAATTCAAAATGACATTAGCAGGTTTAACGCATATCTACGGTTTTGGTGGCTTGCATGCAGCAAAAGAAAAATACAAAGGAAACGGACATTTTCTACTTATAGATGTGAAGCAGTTCTTTCCAACTATTATTTTGAATAATAATTTTTTAAGTAGGAGTATAAAAAATCCTAGTGCTTTTTATGATTTATATGATAAAAAGGTTCAGACAGAAAAACTAACTTACAAGACGTTAATTAACGCAGTGAATGGATCAATGAACAATCCATATTCAGCTATGTATGATCCGCAAAAGTTTTTTTCAGTAACGGTCAGTGGGCAATTAATCATTACACATTTGATTTTGGTTTTAGAACAATTCATAGAAGAATTAATTCAAACAAATACCGACGGCATTCTTGTAAAGATAAATCCAATCATGGAGCCATTGATTCGGGATTTATTAAATCGTTGGTGTGAACAATTGCATGTGAATGTATCTATCACATCAATAAAACAGGTATGGCAAAAAGCGGTTAATGATTATGTGTTTCAAACAACTGATGGTGACTTTATTCGTAAAGGAATATTTGTACCGCCTACTTATTTATCTAATAATATGCCAATTGTTAGTGCTGGTGTATTTGCAAATGTAGTTGCTAATATCAAACCACAAGATTTTGTTATCCAGCAATTCAAAAATGGCGATATTGAAGATTTTTATTATATTGGTAAATTACAAGGCGATTTTGAACACATCGAACAAAGAGTAAATCAAACGTACAAACGAATAAATAATACAGTGTGTGGAATTGCAACCACGAACAAAAGTTGTGGTGGCGTTTTTCAAGTAAAAAAAGACCTACACTCGAAATTACCTGGATCACCAGATAAATTTTTATCTTCGAGTGTGGCCACAAAAAAAGATATTGATGTTCAATGGTACATTAAGCAAATTGAAAAAAATATTTTCTAATTCTTTTTACCACGTTCTTCAATTTGTTGTATTTTTGATTTTGGGATACTATTAACAAATTCAGTACGTTTCTTTTTTCTAGTAATAACATCCTCTACAATGTAGTTAAACATACTTAATAGAGTTTCAGAATTAGATTTACTATCTTTTTCATTTAAATCAATTAAGCCAGTATCATGGGCTCCATCATTACCAAATATTCTTATGCCATCGAATATATAAGAAATGTTGGGATCCAATCCTTTATCAATTAATTCTTGTATTTTATTGTTTAAATTTTTAGATGGAGTAGCACCCAAATAGTCACATAATTTTTCTAAAGCTAAACGAGTAAGTGCTGCAGAAGAACGAGGAGAAAGATCTAAAATGGAGACCGCTTCTTCAAAAATAGGTTTTATACTTTCTGGGGTGTCTTCATGTGCATCAATTCGTAATTTTTTTATAGAAGGATAAATAATTTTATCTTCTAAAGTGTATTCACTGTCATAATCTTCAGTTAAAATAATAAATTTACCACCACAAGGACATTGGACAATATATAAGAAATCTTTATATTCATCCAAAAGTAGGTTTCCGTTAAGATCTTTTAATTCTTGACCATCTGGCCCTATCTTGGGATGGTTACTTTCATGATTATTTAATTCGAATACACTAGCAATTGTGACTTTTGATTGAATTTCACATATAGGACAAATTTTAGTAATCTCCTCTCCGTATGCATATTTACTTGAATTATTAATCCTCATCATCGATACAAACACTCCATTCATAAATAATTAAAATACAAACTAATATTACCATGAAAAGGCAGGTGAAAAAATAGTGTGTTAAATTTTATAAAATTAAGACCGGGGGAGAAAAAGCCAGATCAAAAAAGTTTGGATGATTTCTATACTGATTTATCAAAATTAGATAATGCAGCTATTTTGTTAAACAAAGAAACAGTTGTGGTTGATTTTGATGAATTTCCAGAGATTGGCCGTAAGTTATTAGAAAAATATCCAACCATGGCTTTTGAAACCAAGCGTGGTATTCACCTTTACTATAAACGACCTGTCCAAATTAATGGCCATAAAATTCTATTAAAAAACTGGACCAAGAAATTAACGGTTTCAGGTGCGCAAGTTGATTACAAAACAGGTAATAAATCAACAGCGACCATTAAACAAAACGGCCAACTTAGAAAAATGCATGGCACATTTGAAATGTTTGATGATTTACCTGCTTTGCCACTCGAATTATTACCAGTGAAAGTTAAAAATGTACTTGCTGGCATGAAAGAAGGAGCAAGAAATAGTTCGCTCTATTCTCATTTAATGGCAGTGCGTGAAATGTACGAACTTGATTATGATACATTGACAAAGATTGCCGAGTTTATCAATGACGATGTTTATGAAGAATCACTGCCAGCAACTGATATTCCTGCATTGGTCAATTCGGTTAGTGAGAAAGAAATTCGTGAACAATTATACCTCGACCCAAAAGACATGATTATAACGAGTGAAGCATTGGCCCAAGAATTCCAAGTGAAGTTTTTCAATGGTTCAATTTTCCATAAGGAAGATAATTACTGGATCAATGATCGAAACAAACTATTAAGACAAATAGATAATCGCATAAAACTATTGCCAGCTAAATGGAAACAAATTTTAGACTTGTTACCAGTCAAAGGTGAATTGATTGAAGCTGCAGATTTCCCAATCCAGTTTCGTAATGATTTCATGTTGGACGGTGCCGAAATTATACCAATGTCAACTAGAGAATTTACGCCTTTCTTTTTAGATGTTGATTACGATCCAGATGCATATGATAAGACAGTGGATGAATTTCTGGACTTTCTTGTTTCAGATAAGAAAGATTTACGTTTAATCGTTGAAGAGTTGCTTGGTCATATTTTAATGACTGCAGGTTTTCCGCATAAAGTATTTTTCTTGGTTGGCTCATCTGGAGCAAACGGAAAATCCACTTTTTTAGAAATGCTTAATTCATTTATTGGAGATTTAGGTTTAAACCTAGCATTAGAACAATTCAACGATCAAACGTCGGTGATGGAACTAGAAGGTAAGCTTGTAAACATCGGTGATGATATTGATGCAGGCTATATGGAAAAATCAATGAATTTTAAAACATTGGCATCAGGAAACACCATCATGGTTCGGCCAATTTATTCGAAGCCATATAAATTAAAGAATAAAGCAACGTTAATTTTCACAGCAAATGAAATGCCAACGTTTAAAGACAAATCAGGTGGGATTGCTCGTCGGGTAGTAATTATTCCATGCGATAACAAAGTAAAAAAAGCAGATCCAAAAATTGATGAAAAATTATCTTCAGATAATGCAAAATCATATTTATTGAATATCGCTTTAAATGCAATGGAGCGAATTATTAATAATGGTGGCCAACTTTCTTCTTCCGAAACAGTCGCGAAAGTCACAGAAGAATATTTTGTTGAAAGTGATTCTATTTTAACGTTTATTCATCAATGTGGGATTGACGAGAATATGACAACAAAAGCTGTTTATGATGAATACTTGAAAACTTGTGAAGAATCTGGAAGTAAGCCATATACACAAACAAAATTTACTCAACGTCTTAAATCCTTAGGTTATGAGAAAGCTTCAAGAAAAATGATGGGTAAGCGATACTTTTACTATAAAAAAAGTATAGAAGTATAAGGGACACACTTTTATACAAGGGACACACTTTGGACACACTTATTTTTGAAAAGTGTGTCCCGCATAAAAGCTTGGTATATATGCTTTTATAAGCTAAAGGACATACTTTTCATACTTTTTTTTATTACTTAAAGAAAAAAAGAAGAATAATAGTATATATATTATATATATATAGGATAGTCAAAAAAAGTGTGTCCGTTATGTAATTTATGCTGTATGTCATGTGGCTGTAGGCGTTAACTAGGACATACTTTAAAAATAAAAGTGTGTCCTAAGTATGTCCTGGACACACTTTTTAGAATAAGGGGTGATTCAAATATATGAATGGGTAAATTCATTAGTTGCTATTGATAATGAATTATTTGAACTAAAGTTGTCCATTGAGTTAAACGAAAAAGAATTATCTCGCTGGACAAACTATATAGATACCGATGGTGATCTGGCAAAACATCAAACGTTCTTAACTTCATTAGAAAAACAAAATCACCTAAAGGGAGTGATCAAAGAATTGAATCAGCGAGTAGAGCAACTTGAAAAAGAACGTGAGGAAATTATCGAACTTATTGATAAGTTCAGCGGTTTAAATCAAAAGATTTTAAAATTGAAATATGTGGAAGGCTTAACGTTAGAATCGATTGCTGATGAAACAGGCTATAGTTATTCATACATCAAAAGTAAACATGCTGAAATTATGCGAATGGTTCAATTTTCTAAAAAAGTATAGTACGTACAGTACCAACATAGTACCGACATATTGATTTTCATGTGTTATTCTAATATTGTCAAAAAATATCACAGACGGCAGCTATTCATTTAGTTGTCGTCTTTTCATTTTGAAAGGGGATAAGTAAGACAATGCGTGTATTAATAAGAAGTTCAGCATCTGGCACGGAGTATTGGGATACGGAAGAAAAAAGAAATGTGTTTGTACCTAAAGGTCAAGAACCTGATTTTGAAGTTACTGAAAATCCTGAATCAATGCTAATTAAAGAAGCTGATTTATATGTTGGTGGTTTACCAATTACTGTAGGGAATGTAACGGTTGATACTGATGGAATTAAAGGTGAACGATTATTAACAACCGCAAGTACTGATGAAGAACAAGATGAGATTGTTCCATCTGATGATGAATCTGTTGTATTAGAAGAAATGTCAGTAAAAGAATTGCGTGAATATGCAAAACGAAAAGATATTGAGATTCCAAGTGCTGTTCGTGTAAAAGGTGAGATTCTCAATATTATTAAAGAATCTGAATAATGCGCTATTGTCAGTTTGAAGGTTGTTCTAACACAACAGAAAGAGGTGCCTATTGTTCTGAACATGCTAGAAGTTCGAGAAAAAAGAAGAAGCAAGGCAATGTTTATCATCATGAGAACAAATCGTTTTATCGAACGCCAGCATGGCGAGACATGCGCGAGGTTATTTACGAACGTGATAGAGGGTGTTGCAAACGTTGCGGCAAATTTGTTTTCGGTCGAAAAGCACATGTGCATCACATTGTTCCTATCAAAAACAATCCATTATTAAAGCTTGATCCAAACAATTTAATTCTTTTATGTTCTGAATGTCATCCGATTGTAGAGCAAGAAACGGAAACCAAAAAAGTTTTTCCGTCTTATTTTTAAATGAAGCCCCCCTATCAAATTGAATTCAAATTTTTCTCTGGGAGATAGGGTAGAGGGAGTCACGCGTATCGTTAGGTCAAAATTTCAAAAATAAAAAGGGGGTGTATAAAAAATGACCACTAAAGCGCAACGTAAAGCGATTATTGATGAAAAAGTTAATCATGAAAAAGCACGGATTTTAGAAATTATGCGCAAGTCTGATTTATACACTATTACTCTTGATCCATTGATTGAGTCATACTTGGATATTTTTGAAGTTTACCAATACAAGTACATGTTGTGGAAAGAAAAAGGTTTTCCAGAAACACAAAAAACAACAAATAAAGCTGGTGCTACAAACAACAGTAAGCATCCGTTGGCACAACAAGTCGAAGTTTGGGCCGATAAAAAGATGAAAGCTTTAGATTTATTAGGATTAACAAATAAAGCAAAAGCAGGTAGACAAATTACTGGTGGTTCAACAGCCAGAGCAGATGGAGAAATAAAACGACCAGAAGAAAAACCTGTTGATGAATTGGCTAAACATCGAAATAAATGGCGTAAAAAGGCAGGTAATGAAACATGATTGAACCTGGTGTAAATTATGCCGATTTATTTGCGAAAGAAGTTAGAAAGTATCCTAAGAAATATCCAAAAACGGTTCGTTTAGCAATAGATCGTTGGTATCGATGGAAGAAACGAAAAGATATTTGGTTTGATGTTGATCGTGCAAATGAAATGATGGACTGGGTAGAATCCTTTATTGTTCACACGAAAGGCGACATGGTAGGCAAACCATTTCTTTTAGAGCCGTGGGAAAAATTCATTTATTCTTGGATTTATGGCTGGGTAAAAGAAAATGAAAAAGGCCAAGTCGTCCGTGTCACTCGGGAAGCATATGTACAAATACCAAAGAAAAATGGGAAAACATTAATAGCCGTAGGTGCGTTGGGATATGCGATGTATGGCGAAGGTGCATTATCTGTCGATTGCTATGCATGTGCTTCTGATTTTGCCCAAGCGCAATATGCTGCTAAGCCGTTTGCCGCTACTATTCTAAATAATCCTGTGTTATTAGATGGAACTAAAATATTTAAAGGTCCAAAAGGAACCGTTTCAAGTATTACGTATGACTATTTACATGAAGAAATGGCTTATACAAACAAGTTCATTGTTCAAACAAAAAATATTGACAACATAGAGGGTTCCAATCCATATTTTGTTTTAAACGATGAGTTGCATAAACAAGAAAAAATGGAACAGTACGACAACTTTAAGTCAGCACAAATTTCATTGCCGCAACCGTTAATGTTTAATATTTCAACAGCTGGTAAGGGAAGTAGTTCAGTTGGTATTCGCGTCTATAAAGAAGCAAAAGAGGTCTTAAAGCGTGATGACAATGATTCAAACTTTGTTTTAATTTATGAGCCAAATAAAAATTATGATTGGACAGATAAAAAAGTTTGGGAAATGTGCAATCCTAACTGGGGAATATCTGTTGATTTGTCTGCTTTAGAATCAGCATTTAAAACTGCGCAACGTTCCGCTCACTCGAAAGCTGAATTTTTAACGAAGCATTTAGATGTGTTTGTTAATGGTGCGGATAATTTCTTTGAACAAGATCAAGTGGAACATTGTTTGGTTTCTACAAATGAATTAGGAAATTTAAGCGGTGAGCCATGTTGGATTGGTTTGGACTTATCTAAGAGCCGAGATTTAACTTGTGTGTCATTAAATTTTCCTACATGGGATGCTGAAGGTAAAGCGATACTCAAAGTAAAACAATTATATTTTATTCCTAGTGAAAATATTGACTTTCGAGAAAAGGAAGATAATGTGCCGTATTCTGAATTAGCAGAACAAGGATTTGTTGAATTCTGTGACGGTAAGTTAATTGATCAGGAACAAATATTTCATTTCATTGAAGATTGCATGGATTTTTATGATGTTCAACAAGTCAATTATGATCCAGCGATGAGTGACCGATTAGTTGAAAAATTGGAAAACTTAGGCTTGGAATGTATACAAGTTGATCAGTACGCAAGAGTATTGAATTCACCACTTGAAGATACCGAACGATTATTTTATGAGCAAAGGATTATGTTTGATAATCCTTTATTTTTGTATTGCGCTTTAAATGTGGTTGTCAAAATGGATTTTCAAGGTCGTAAAGTGCCAAGTAAAAACCAGTCAAAGAGAAAGATCGATGGATTTGTGGCCTTTCTTTGTGCGCATAAAGAAACAATGGATCAAATGATTGATGTGAATGAGGACGACATGGACGATTATTTAGATTCAATCTATCGATAATAGAAAGGCGGTGAGAAATTGAAGTTAAGAGATAGATTTTCAAATGCAGTATATGGATTTTTAGAAAAACGTGGATGGATTGAAGATATCTATGGAAACTCAACAAGATATTCGCAACGTTATGTTAATGATTCATCAATTATGGAATCGTCCGATGTGTATGAGTTGGTACAAGATATTTCAAATCAAGTTGCGTTAGCTGAACCAGTAGTGATTGGTCCTGATGGCGAGGAAGTGAAAAATCATTTCTTGTTAAATATATTAAGAAAACCGAACAATTATCTAACTGGTTTTGAATTTGCAAAACTAGAAACAAACACATTGCTAATTAATGGGGAAGCTTTTCCAATTACTGATAATGATCAACTGCATTTAGGTTACGGCGTACAAACAACCATTGATGATCGTTTAATTGAAAAATTTTCAATGAATGGTCAGCCAATACCAGGAAACATGATTCGTCATATAAAAAATATTGGTGTTGATTCCTTAAAAGGTGCTGGAATTATCGATCTTGCAAAAAGCACACTAGAAGGCGTTCTAAGCGCTGAAAAAGTTTTGACAGATAAATATACTAAAGGCGGTTTACTTGCTTTCTTATTAAAGCTGGATGCTCACATTAATCCGAATAACAGCGCCCAACAAAAAATTGTAAAAGCTATTTTAGATCAGTTGGAAGGCGTTCAGGACGATAGTAATCATTCAGTTAAAATGATTCCGCTTGGAAAAGGTTATTCTATTGATACTTTAAAAAGTCCTGTGGATGATTCCGCTATTCTTAATTATTTAGGTGTTTATAAAAAAGACTTAGGGAAATTTTTAGGAATAGATGTAAATACCTATCAATCATTAATGAAATTAGATATTGAAAAAGCGATGATGTATCTTCACAATAAAGCAATTAAACCAATATTAAAGAACAAGAGCGAGCATTACTCAGCTCTTTTTTTTACACCTAATTCTGGCTATCGAGTGGAATGGAAAATTAATATTTTGGATTTTGTACCGTATTCTACCAAGACAAATATCGGATATAACATTGTGCGAACTGGTATTACAAGTCCTGACAATGTAGCAGAAATGCTTGGTTTTCCTAAACAAAATACTGCAGCAACACAAGCTGTCTATATTTCAAATGATCTGACAGAAATTGGCAAAAAGAATGCTACAGATAACTCGTTGACAACAGAGGATGACTTGAAGGGAGGTGATAAGAATGAAGAAGCATGAAATTCGGACATTTGACATCACTAACCTCACCACAAGAAGTGAAGAAGATAGTCAAACACAGATTGTTACTGGCTATGCAGCCGTATTTAATAGCCCGACAGAGTTATGGGATGGGCTGAATGAAGTAATTAAGCCAGGTGCCTTTAGCCGTGCTTTAGCAAATTCCGACGTGCGTTGTTTATTTGATCATGATTGGGGCAAAGTACTAGGGCGTACAAAAAGCGGAACTTTGAAACTTGAAGAAGATGATAAGGGACTACGATTTGAAGTTGAGTTGCCAAACACAACAATCGCAAATGATTTGATTCAATCGATGACACGTGGTGACATCAATCAGTGCAGTTTTGGGTTTTATCCTACGGAAGAAACTTGGGATTATAATTCCGAACCAGTACTAAGAACCATAAATGAAGTCGAATTATATGAAGTTTCTATTGTTTCGTTACCTGCTTACGAAGATACAGAAGCAGCGTTATCAAGAAACAAACAAGAAATGAAGCAAGATATTAAAACTAGAAAAAATTTAATTAAAAAAATCAAAACAGCGCTTGAAGCGTAGGAGGAAAAAACATGAACAAAAAATTATTGCGTCAATTACAAGCTCGCCACGAGCAACGATTAAGTGATTTAAAAGGTCAAATTGAATCTGGAGAAGTACGTGAAGCGGATTTGGATTCAATTAATGAAGAAATTGATGGTTTAATTGATGAATTAAAAGGTATTAAAGAAGAGCTAGATGAAGTATTAACTGATGAAGAATCAAGTGATGAAAATAATGATTCAGAAAATAGTGATACAACAGCAGCTACAGCAACAGATACAGATGGTGAAGGCCGTTCTACTGAAGTTGAAGAAGAAAATCGTTCAGGAATGATTAGCCAAGAACAACGAGATGGATTGCTTGGTTCTATCCGTAATGGTATGCAAGCGCGAAATACTTTGTCTAAAGAAAAACGTGAGAAAGAAATTCGTAAAGCATTTGCAAATTTTGTTGTTGGAAATATTACAGAGCAAGAAGCACGTTCATTAGGTATTGAAGCAGGTAATGGTTCAGTAACTGTACCAGAAGTTATTGCATCCGAAGTAATCACCTACGCACAAGAAGAAAATTTATTACGTAAGTACGGAACAGTCAAGCGTACTGCTGGTGATGTGAAATATCCAATTCTTGTTAAAAAAGCAGATGCTAATGTAAATAAAAAAGAACGTAAAACTGACATTGTAGAAACTGCAATTGAATTTGATGAAATTTTACTTGATCCATCAGAATTCGATGCATTGGCAACTGTAACTAAAAAGCTATTAAAAATGTCTGGTGTTCCAGTAGAAGATATTGTTGTAGAAGAATTGAAAAAAGCGTATGTTCGCAAAGAAATTAACTATATGTTTAATGGTGATGATGCAGGTAATGAAAACCCAGGCGCCCTAGCTAAAAAAGCTGTTGCATTTGAAAAGCCTTTAGATTTAACAGCACCAGGTGCTGGTCAAAAATTATATGATGCGTTGATTGAATTTAAAAATACACCAGTAACAGAAGTAATGAAAAAAGGTCGCTTTATTATTAATCGTGCGGCTTTGACTGCTATCGAGAAAATGAAAACAGATGATGGTTTCCCATTATTACGTCCATTTACTCAAGCAGAAGGTGGTATTGGTTATCAGTTAGTTGGTTATCCAGTTGATTGGACCGATGCAGCAGATAAAAAAGGTGAACCAGATACACCAGTATTATATTTCGGTGATTTTTCTGCTTTCAAAATTCAAGAAGTTATTGGTGCGTTAGAAATTCAAAAACTAATTGAAAAATTTTCTGGTAAAAATCAAATTGGTTTCCAAATTTACAATTTGTTAGATGGCCAATTAGTATACTCACCATTTGAACCAGCCGTTTATCGCTATGAAATTACTAAGCCAGCTGGTGGCGGTGAATAATTATGAATGAAGAAACTAAAGAATTATCTTTAGAAGAAAAATTTAAAGCACATATTCATTTTGAAGAGGGCATGGATACTTCTATGCTCTCTGTTTATTTAAATATGGCAAGAAATTATGTAAAAACTGCAACTGGAGGACAAGAAGAATACTTAATTTTAATGGTTGCGGGAATCGCCTATGAGTATCGTATTTCAGAAGATGAATTAGATAAGGCAATAAATGCAATCACACCATTTATTATTCAAGGAGTGATTCAACATGCCGAAGAGACAAACCAATAATCTGCGTTGGAAAGCTGAATTGTTGAATATTGAAGTAGCGCTGGATTTAAACGATAGGCCAGTTACAGTTTATAAATCGAAAAGAAATCTGTTCTACGAAGATATTGGTGTGACCGCACAAGAAAAATATCTTTCACAGCAAGCGAAAACGGACGTTGTTAGACGAATTAAAGTGAGATTGGATAAATCCATCACTGAAAAGTTTAGTGCTGTTAGAATCGATTCTGTGACCTATAAAATTACTCGTATTTATACAGATATGGATAAACGAGAAATGGAGTTGAGTTTGGCTTATGTCGATTAGTTTTGAGAAATTAAGGGCAACGCTAAAAGCAGTAGGTGTACCTGTAACACGTGACAAAGCGGAAAAAGGAACCGATTATCCATATATTGTTTATTCAAATGTTAGTCAAGGTAAAAAAATGGCATCGTCTAAAGTGCATAGACGAATGCCCTACTATCAAATCTCTTTTTATACAACAGGTACAGAAAAAGATTTGACGGATTTAGAAAATGCGTTGGAAAACGCTGGTATTCCTTATGCTGATTTTGTAGGTATTCAGGGTGATGAAAACGATGATACAGTGACAAATTTTTATACGTATGTGAGGTGTATAGAAAATGGCCAATAATAATGGATTTGCGGATATGGGAGACTATTTGGGTACTCTTGCACAAGTAGACCCAACAAAATTGTCGTTGGAATCATTAACGAGTGCTGCCAATTTTTATAGAGAGCAGTTGCTGCCCAAAATACCTAAATCACTATTAAAGAAAAAACATATGGTTGATCAGGTAAAAGTCATTATTGAAGATGACCAAGTACAAGTTGCGTTTGAAGGAACTGCCTTTTACTGGCGATTTGCTGAAAATGGAACAAAGAATCAAAAAGCCCAGCATTTTGCTAGTGGTACGTTTGAACAAAATAAAGATCAGATTGAAAAAATCATGACACAACAAATATTAGATTTATGGGAAGGATGAGTAATTTGGGAAAACAAGATGTGTATTATTTTGAAGGATTAGATGACATCTTAATTGCCATGATGGCAACGCCTGATGAAGTTGGGGTGGCACCAACTTATAGTGAAGTAATTAGATTACCAATCGCTACAAAGTTAGGTATTAAGGGAAATGGAACAGCTTTAGAAAAATGGGCTTCAAGTAAAATGTTTCGTCGTGTGAGCCGTGAAACAAAACATGAAATTGGATTGGATCACGTGGGAATTCCTATCGAAGTGATGGATGAGCTAAAAGGCTTAATTGCCCAGGCTGGTGTTACTTTTGGAAAAAATACGGCGCGTGAATTTCCTTATTTCGCCTTTGGATTTATTGGAAACATTGAAGATGGGGGGAAGAAAGTAGTTTGGTACCCTAAAACACAATTATCAAATGTCATTGATGAAGAATATACTACTGCAGAAGACGAAACAAAAATTGATGATGTAACTGCTAATTTTGTTTCAGTCGGTTTGAAGCATAACAATGTTATGTATTCAAGCTTTGATTCTAACCGATTAAGTGTAAAATCAGGGGACTTTGAAAAATTCATTGCACAACCTATTTACGATGAAGAACAATGGAAAAAATTAGTAACTCCATCAACACCTGGGGGTGGAGGTGAATAATGGCAAAGTTAGCTGATTATGGGATTGTCGTTTCAGATACACCAACTGTCACAATTAAAGGTCATCAGTTCCCAATCTTGTTAACCATGGAAACCATGGAGCATATTGCGGATATTTATGATGACGACTATTCAAAATTTGAAGAAGATATGAACGCAATGCTAAATAAGAGTGGTGGACGTATCTCTTCAAAAGAATTATCTGCTTCGGATTTAAAGATCATGCGTGCTTTAATTTATGGCATGTTAAAAACTGGCGGATTAGACGAAACACCAGAAACAATTTTTAAATTCTTAGGAATGAATTCTACGGTTGTTGAAGTTTATGGGGCCTGCATGGAGGTATTCGCAGCACAGAATTTTCAAGATGTTGATGTAAAAAAATCCAAGAAGCCACAAGATTATCAAACTCCGCAACAAAAGAAAAACAAAAAGAAAAAACACAAACGGAAGTAGGAACGCCCTGGGCTTTTTACTTATACGTCGCCCTTACTCTTTTAGGATGGAGTGAGGGTTTCTTTTTGAAATCAACACCGAACTTGTGGCTTAAGTCATACATACAGTGGTTAACGAGTAATACGGAGTTTGAACCACCTGCAAGTGTGACTATGGATAAAAGTCCTTGGTGGTAGGAAAGGAGCGCTAACGTGTCAAAGAAAGAATCTGATGTTGTCTTAAATTTTAAGACAAACGGAGAAGTCAATTATTCTCGAACAATCAAAGATATCAACAAAGAAATGAACTTAGCGGCTACCGAGTACAAAAACCAGGTATCCGCTATGGATAAAGATGCAACACAAACAGAAAAATTAACGGCAACTAAGAAAAAGCTTGAAAAGCAATTATCTTTAGCCGAACAAAGAACCAAATTATTGCGTGAGGAATACGAAAAATCAGTTAAAGAAACTGGGGAGTATTCAGAAGAATCACAAAAGCTTTACAAACGCTTGTTGGAATCAGAAACAGGTGAAAATAAATTACGATCTGCATTAGAAAGTACCAACGAAGCCTTGAAAGAACAAGGTGACTTGTCTGTTAAGACTGCCGAGAAGTTAGCTAAAATTGAAAAAGCTGGAGACAAAATGAAATCTGTCGGTAAGAAGATGACTGTTGGTTTAACAGCACCGATCATGGGAATTGGCGCCGCTTCTATTGCTGCATTTAAAGAATTAGATGACAGTTTGGACAGTATCACAACTGCCACAGGTGCTACAGGGGAGCAACTAGAATCATTGCAAGACAGCTTTAAAACAGTAGCTGGTCAAATTCCAACAGATATGGAAAATATATCAACTGGGATCGGCGAAGTGAACACACAATTTGGCTTGATGGACAAGCAATTAGAAGATACCACAGGCCGAATGCTTAAGTTTTCAGAAATTAATGGATCAGATGTTTCTCAATCAACTATCAATGCGAAAAAATCAATGGACCTTTTTAGGTTATCTATCGAGGACTTGCCAATGATTTTGGATTCAGTATCTAAAACTAGCCAAGATACTGGAGTAGGGGTAGATCAGTTATTTGATGCAGTAAATAGAGGCGCGCCCCAACTCAAAGCGATGGGACTTGGTTTTTCTGAATCAACTACGTTAATAGGTCAAATGGAAAAAGCTGGTATAGATTCGGCAGGAACGCTTGGGTATTTAGCAAAAGCTAGTGTTGTGTATGCGAAAGATAACAAGACCATGCAAGATGGTTTGAGTGGAACGATTGAATCAATCAAAGGTGCAACAACTGAACAAGAAAAACTTACTATTGCTAGTGAAGTATTCGGAACTAAGGCTGCATCAAAAATGGTAGAAGCAATCGATAGTGGTGCATTATCAATGGATGGTTTAGCAGATTCAGCTAAAAATGCGGCTGGCACCGTGGATCAAACATTTAATGATATTTTGGATCCAATCGACCAAGCGAAAATTGCACAGAATCAATTTAAAATTGCAATGGGCGAACTTGGCGAGCAAGTACAAATAGCGCTTCTTCCTGCTTTTGAAGCAGCAAGTAATGCGATTCAAAAGGTTTCAACGTGGTTTAGTGGACTGACCGACAATCAAAAGCAAACAATCATTACCATTGCAGGTGTAGTCGCTGCTATTGGTCCAGTCTTGGTGGTTTTAGGAACACTTGCTAGTTCCATTAGTAGTTTGATTCCAGTTATTGCCTTTATTGCTTCGCCTATTGGAATAGTGATTGCTGCACTAGCTGCTTTTGTTGCTGGAATAGCGATTGCTTACAACAAAGTAGGCTGGTTTAGAGATTTTATAAATACGTCCTTTAATGCGATCAAAGATATAGTGGTTGGTGTATTCAAAGTTTTAGCAGATACGACAAAATCTACTTTTGATTTCATCACAGGCTTTATTGGCGGCGCTATGGATGGTGCTGTAAAAATCATTAGTGATTACGTCAACGCGATTACAAGAATTTTTGGCGGCATCATAGATTTTGTTACAGGAGTGTTTACAGGTGATTGGTCAAGAGCGTGGCAAGGTGTTGTTGATATTTTTGGCGGAATTTTTGAAGGTATCGCTGCAGTAGCCAAAGCACCAATTAACGCCATGATTACTCTAATTAATGGTTTTTTAGGTGGTTTAAACAATATCAAAATACCAAAATGGATACCTGGAGTTGGTGGCAAAGGATTTAGTATTGCGAAAATTCCATATCTTGCTGAAGGGGGTCATATGATCAATGGACAAGCAATCGTTGGTGAAGCTGGTCCTGAATTATTAACAGCAAAAAATGGCAAGACTACAGTCACACCACTTTCACAAGAAGAAAAAGCTCGCGGGATTGGTGGTGCGTTAAAAGGCAATTCTACTGTTAATAACTATGTGACAATCGGTCAAGTAGATGCAAATAATCCGAGCGAAATCAACCGTTTGAACAGAAAAATGTTTCAAGCGAATGTCTGGAATAATTTAGCGACAGGAGATGTGTAAAAATGGATAGATATACGCCTAATTTTGTATGGAAAGGAGCAAATGCTCTTTTAGATTACGGCTTAATTATTGAGTCTGAATTACCTGAAATTGTCGCTAAACCAAGATATAACGAAATCACTGTTATTGGCAGTAACAGAGTGCTGAACGAATGGTTTGGTGATTATGAACCATTTGATTTAAAAATTAAAGATGTCAGCGTTAGTTATGAACGTTTGCCAGAAGTGAAACGATGGCTTAGTGGACAATCTGAATTAATCACTCATAACAATGTGAATGTGTATGTTAATGCAGTATGTAATATTAACAATGAAGTTGAATATGTCAACGAATGGGGAACTTTTTATTCATTTGAAATAACCTTTCGTTGCGAACCTCTAAAAAGAAAAGTAAACGAACCTTTCATAAATCTAAATAAGGGTGAAAATACTGTAATAAACCATGGCGATGAGGTTTCTCAACCGTTAATTGAAATCCATTCCAATGGTGGCGATATTGAGATTAATTGTGGTAAGAACACGTTAACCATATTAGATACAAATGCTGGTTTGCTGTCATTAGACAACGAGATGGCTGTTTGTACGCAAGATGGACGTATTCAGCGAACGAAAGGCAGTTGGATAAAAATGCTACCAGGTAAAAATAAAATAATGGTAACAGGAAATATCGCTAGTATAAGAATGAAGATAAGGAGTGTATTTTTTTGATCAATCCAATTTATATTTATGAAAAAGTGCCAATTGACTTATCCGAAAATGGGGTTTCTCTTTTAGATTGGGCAGATGCTCCAGAAATTACTCGTTCATTAAATAGCGAATATTCGTTTTACGGAAATTATTCGTTAGTAGGGAAAAATAATAACCAAATAAAAAAAGGATATTATTTGAAAGCGATGGTATCGGACGGATCATGGCAATATTTTAGAATCAAATCAGTTGATAAGAATCTACATTCTATTTCTATTAAGGCTCTACACATTGGTTATGAAGCCAACCGAAATTTTATCCAAATGGCATATACGGCAAACGGCACTGGTAAGCAGATTATGGAAAATCTAAAATCCAATTTAGCGTTTAAACAACCATTTATCTATGAAAGTAATATCAATACGCGGCATCAGTTTACTGCAAAAGAAGTAAATCCAATATCTGCAATTATTGGGCAAAATAACGGCAATGAGAATCTAACAGGAGTTACTTCTGGCGAGTTAGATATGGATAATTACAGACTAATGTTAAAAGATAGAATTGGTGAGGATAACGGTTTTAGGATAGACTTAGGTGTTAATTTAGAATCAATAAAAGAGACTGTTGATGACTTAAATGTTTTCAACAGTCTCTATTTAATTGGCGGGACACCTGATGATGTTAACTATAACGAAGATCAAGAGCCAGTAACATTTGCCTTTTTGGAAACAAAGGGAGTAAACGATGAAAATAGACGTATTACCAGTAGAACAAATAGTGAATGTAAAACTATAGAGGAATTGAAGAAGTGGGGTCAATCACTCTTTGATAAAGAGCGAATACATGAACCAAAAGTCACTCATGAAATTAATATGGTTACTTTGGAAAATACGATTGAGTACCAAAAACTTTACGGCAAGATGATGAAGTTGAATTTCGGAGATACTGTTTATTGTGATATTGAATATAACGGTATAACTGGGGTTAAAGAACGAGTAACAGAATGTACGTGGCTTCCTACTTTAGGTAAGTATAAAAATATCGTGTTAGGAAACGAAATAAAATCTTACACAGATTCAGTAAATACCGCAGTTAATCAAATAACTAAAAAACTGGAAGTTAAAAGCGAAGATTTGCAAAATGCAATAGTGAATGCTACCCAATGGATAACAGGAACAAAAGGTGGCTATGTTCGTTTTCGCCCTAAAGATGCTCCAGAAGAAATTTTAATTATGGATAGACCAAATGCAAATGATGCAAAAAAAGTATGGCGTTGGAATCTAGGAGGTCTCGGCTATTCGAACAATGGAGTAAATGGCCCGTTTGAAACAGCTATTACTCAAGATGGCTCAATTGTTGCGAATTTTATTACTGCAGGTATTCTAACAGGGATTTTAGTGCAGGGTGTGGCTTTAAAAACATTAGATGATAAAGATTTCCAAGTTGTTATGGAAGGTGGCAAGGTTTCTTTCGAGAGAAAGAGAGTAAGTACTGGACTAAATGATGTTCATGGCGAATTGTTTGGTGACATTAAGGCCACTTATGATGGAAGTGGAAAAAATGCAAATGGATTCGCTGTTAGACAAAAACCTGGTTACATTTTTTCAATCAATACGATTAGCAAAAATAATGATGTACAATCAGTTCCAATTATTCAAATACCGGCAGATGCTCATCCAGATAATAGGAAAGTAAACAGTTACGCATCCTGGACGCATGATGGTAAGTTCAGTGTTTCTGGAAAAACTACACTCAAAAGTGAAATGGATATTAGCGGTATTTTAACAGGAACTATCGCTAAATTTGATAAGGTCTACATCGGCGGTAAGGAAGTCATCCCTGGCCAAAATGGCGGTGGCGGTTCTGGAGCTGGTACAGGTGGTTATCCATCAGAAGTTACAAGCGATGCAGATAAATTTGCTTGGGACTTATGGAGTTACCTATTAGCTAACGGATACAGCAAAGCAGCTGCTGCAGGTATCCTTGGAAATGTACAAGGAGAAGTTGGTCCAAGTATGAACCCAGATACCGAACAAATAGGCGGTCCAGCTTACGGATGGGTACAATGGGACGGTTCAGCATATCCATTGGTAGGCGCACCAACTTGGAATGGCCGAGAATATGTACAACGCTTAATCGCAGCTGCAGGTATCAAACAAGACTATAGGACGTCATTAGCCCAAGCTCAAT
>SKDZ01000051.1_pt1 | contig 104291 bp, 93 predicted proteins | sample 4826551 | NCBI WGS metagenome assembly SKDZ01 (sample SAMN11008822, study PRJNA524170) | human gut metagenome | biome: Human fecal sample; material: Feces; isolation source: fecal sample from pouch patient p12, p15 | host: Homo sapiens | place: Israel: Tel-Aviv | collected 2016-02-02 | reverse complement strand
GTATAAATATGCGTGAAACAGAATGATATCATCTAGCGGTACTTCGTACCGTTAAAAATGGAATAGCAGTTCCGCAGTAGCGGAACTGGCATTCCGTTTAAGCATAATTTGCAATCTAGTGATGGTTATAAAATACAGAAGAAAAGTACTGAACGACGAAATATCCGAAAGAGCAAAAGAGATCTTTGAGTATATCGCACCCCAGTAAATTCATCAATGCCTATAAAAGCGCCAGCAGCAGGCTGCTGAAAAAAGAGTATCCCAAGATAAGAGAAAAACTCTGGAAAGATGCATTCTGGAGCCAGAGCTTCTGTCTGCTCAGTGCAGGCGGGGCACCGATTGAAACGATACGACAGTATATAGAAAGTCAAGGTGAGAAGAATGAACCGCGCCGTAAAAATAAGAATCTATCCAAATAAAGAGCAGAGAGTCCAGATAGAGAAAACAATCGGCTGCAGCCGCTTTATTTATAACCAGATGCTGGCGGATAAGATCAGCTATTATCAGAAAGAAAAAAAGATGCTCAGGAACACACCGGCCGGATATAAGAAGGAATACCCCTGGCTGAAAGAGGTGGACTCCCTGGCCCTGGCGAATGTGCAGCTGCATCTGGAAAGTGCGTTCCGGAAGTTTTTCCGGGAACCATCCTGCGGATTTCCACGCTATAAATCAAAAAAACGTGCAGGAAATTCCTATACGACCAATGCAGTAAACGGGAATATCTTTTTGCAGGATACCCATCTGAAGCTTCCAAAGATGTCTGCCATAAAGATAAAATTCCACCGGCAGATCCCGTCAGACTGGGAACTGAAGTCTGTAACTGTGAGCCGTGAGCCATCCGGAAAATATTTTGCAAGTCTTTTGTTCTGCTGTGAGAGCCAAACAGTGGAAAAAAGTCCGGCAGAAAAATTCCTTGGGATCGATTTTGCCATGCGGGGAATGTGTGTATTTTCCACAGGGGAAAGAGCCGGGTATCCTATGTTTTACAGGAAAGCAGAGAAAAAACTTGTAAGGGAACAGAGGAAACTCTCCCACTGTGAAAAAGGAAGCAGGAATTATCAGAAACAGAAGAAGAGAGTAGCGCTGTGCCATGAAAAGATAAAGAACCAAAGAAAAGATTTCCAGCATAAACTCAGCAGGGGGCTTGCAGAAAGATATGATGCGGTATGTGTAGAAGATCTGAACCTGAAGGGCATGTCCGGAGGCTTGCATCTTGGAAAGGGCGTGCAGGATAATGGGTACGGGCAGTTCCTGTCCATGCTGGGATACAAATTGGAAGAGCGTGGAAAGAATCTTATAAAAGTAGACCGTTATTTTGCATCCAGCAAGATCTGCAGTGTATGCGGACATAAGAAAAAGGAACTGGCATTGTCGGATAGAGAGTATGTCTGTGAGTGTGGAAACCGGATGGACCGGGATGTGAATGCGGCAGTCAATATCCGGGAAGAAGGAAAAAGACTTTATAAAGAATGTGCCTGACGGCACAGAAAAAGATCCGTATCCGAATAAAAAATAAAACCGCGGGATACGCGGGGATAGCCTGTTTTAGCTTTGCTCTAAAGGGCAATCGAGCAGGAAGCCCCCACTTCAAAATCGTAAGATTTAAGTGGTGGGAGCATGTCACAGGACGTGTATCAGCGAGATGGAAGTACTTTATCTGGCTGTTGATTACGATAAGCCTTTGTGTTCCGGTACGCCTTCCGGCGAATCTGGCACTGGTGGATTTCAAAGTACTTAGAAGCAGTCAACAGAATACGCAAAACCCGAAGATAACGGATTACGCAGTCAGACCAGAGGAAAGTCAGAAGATAACAGAAACCGTATCATCTGCGAGTAATGACATGAAAAATCTGACAGAAATCCCGGAACAAAAGAGAACTGTCAGGTACGAATCAGATAAATGGCTGGGAATTGTGGCTGTGATTTTTGCTGCTGTCTGGCTGAGTGTAGCGGTACTTAAACTGACAGGAGAATTGCTGGCATATTATTTTTCTATAAGGAATCTGGAACGGATAAGTCTGCAGGTAAGTGATCCGGTGAGTATTCAGATGTACCGTGCAGCGTGTCAAAAGAAACACGTACGCAGAATATCGGAGCTCAGGCAAAACGCAGGTCTTACCACACCGCTTCTTGCAGGACTTTTACATACAAAATTGTATCTACCAGCAGCCGGGTATTCAGCAGAAGAAAGAAAACTTATCTTTTACCATGAACTTACACATTATTGCCATCGGGATCTCTGGTATAAGATGCTCCTTCGAATCTGTGCATCGATATACTGGTTCACCCCCTTTCTTCTTATCATGCTGAAAGAAGCGGATAAGGATATTGAGAATCTGTGTGATGCAGCAGTTGTTCGCAGAGTTAATAAAAAGGAACATAAATTATATCGACAGCTGCTTCTCAGGACAGTGGCCATGGAAAATCAAATTCCATATGTGACAGCAAGTCTTAATGACAGCGAAATGGTGTTTAAAGATCGGATTCTGTATATGGTGAACATTCGGAGACTCCGCAAAGGAATTCTTCCGGGAATTCTTGTGACGCTGCTGCTTGCAGGCGGTAATCTGGTATGCAATGTTTCTGCCGGGACAGATACAGTTTCAGTAGAGACGGAGAAGTCTGGTATTGAAAAAAATGCAGATTCAGAGAAAAATAATGTACCGGATTATGCACCGTTTTCTGAAAGGGTAACTATGCAGAAAGCTGCTGAAACACAGGATGAAGGAGAAGTGACAGAGAATGCAGATATAGAGGATTCTGTAGACGAAGAGGAAAAAACAGATGCGGAAACAAACGATGAACCTGTCATGGAAAACAGCGGACAGGTAAGTGAAACGACCGATGATGGAATTACCTCTGACAATAACGGGTCTGTTTCATCTTATGAGAGTCTGCCAGCAGGCGTACCATATACCAGTGGATTCAGTACTGCTTCCGGTGTAGCATCAATTGTAGCACCGGGTGGAGGAGATGAAGAATCCAGAGTTCTTTACGATAACGGAGATGGAACCTATTCTGATGATTATGGGAACCGATACAGTTATCAGGGAGATGGAAACTGGGCAGATGCCAATGGAAATTCATATCGTACCTGGAATGACGAAGGTTATTATTCCGGAAACCAACTGGAACAGCATGAACTTCAGGGCAGTAACGGTACTGTTAATGTAATAGAAACAACAAACGGAGATTATTATTATCGTGACGCAGATGGGGTCGGATACACAGACAATGGTGACGGCACCTGGACGGATGAGAATGGGAACATCTATACAGAATGAAAAGAAGCAGGACAATGGGAGTTGCTACCCAATGCCCTGCTCCTTTGTTTATTGAAAATGAACCGTAATATGTTTTTGATTGCGACTTTTAGGTTTATCGGGAATAATCATTTCTAATTTCCCGGATTCTAAAAACGGATTGATATGCTTCAAAGTGAAGTTTCTTAAATCTTTGAAGCCACAAAATACTGCAAGCTTTTTCTTTGATTTTGGTGTTGTGCAAAAAGCCAAAATCTGTTTGGATACCGTTGATGATTCCGGTTCCTGTCTGTCAGCCAGATTTTCCAATGGGATAAATTTACTGGATTTACGCACAAGGCTGTAACATTCGTTGATTAAGATACGGATTAACCAGGTCCGGGCATAGTTATCGTTTTTTAATGTACCGACGTTGGAAAAAGCCTTCACAATTGTATATGGGTAAGAAGTAAGACAGGTGTATCATGTCAACAGAGGGGAAAGATTTATTTCTTCTATTATTAAAAAAATAAAGTTTATTTGGGGATATTTTGAAAAACTGTACGTCTAATTTATGTAAATGAAAATTGCCGGCCGGCTAAAGAAGGTGGTGTTAAAGTGACCAAAGAAGAATTAGGGACGTTGATTCTCAATTCAGAGAGACAATTGTATTCTACTGCCAAAACAATTTTAATTAACGATCAAGATTGTGCGGATGCTATTCAGGAAACGATAGTTAAGGCATTTTCAAAGATTGGAACTTTGAGAAATGACAAATATGCCAAGACTTGGTTGATTCGTATATTGATCAATGAGTGTTATACTCTTTTGAGAAAGTCGAGTAAACTTGTTTCTTTGGAAGGGATGAGTGAAATGACAGAAATTGAGACAGATCAGAAAACTGACTACAGTGACTTGTACAGAGCCGTAAATTCTTTGAAAGAAGAATTACGAATGCCAGTTATTCTGTACTATATTGAGGATTTCAACATAAAAGAGATTGCGCAGATTCTTGAGATAACCGAGGGAGCAGTTCAAAAAAGACTTGCCAGAGCACGGGGAAAGCTTAAGCGTAATTTACAGGAAAGTGAGGAGCTGACAGTATGAGGTTAGAAGATATGAAAAAAAATATTCCTGAAACTCCGGAGTTCATCCACACGATGATCCAAAGCGAAGTGAAAAAACAGCTTCAGGACACGAAGGTGGTTAACATTCAGACAAGGAGAGTGAAAAAATGGACAGGTGCCAGAGTGGCTGCAGCAATAACCGTATGTGTATTGGCTACATCGACCATAGTCTATGCAGGTGCCAAATTATATCATATGTTTTTAGAAAAACAAGGAGCCTACAGTATCGTAACGGGAATTAAGGCGGATGGCAGCACAGGGAAAATTAATCTTCCTGAAAAAATTCATGATATAGATATCTCAGCAGGATATATTCCAGAAGGTATGGAATGGATTGATGAATTTCATCTGGAATATCCTGAGCATGATCGAACCGGAGGATTCAGCTTTGCATCTGTGCTTTTAGACGAGGATGATTTGAGCAAAGTAATGCAAGATAAGAATGTTGTTGATTGTGAGGAACGAACTTTTGGCAATTATGAAGGTGTATATCTTAAATATAATGACCTGGCAGAGGATGGATCTTTTAATCAAAGGATTTACCTTCTTCGCCCAGATGTATATCGTGTAATTACTGTTTATATCGGTGATGATATTTCAAAAGAGGATGCCATTAAAGTGGTAGAAAACCTTGTAATCACTGAAAATGATACAATGATTGAAACCGCTGGTTTGTATACGTGGAGCGAAATGGTATCCCCTGAAGAATCATCGGGAGAAGCAGTGATGACTTCCATTGCAGATAATAAATTGCTAATGCATCAGATTGGTGAAGTGTTTGATATATCAGCATCTGGTGAAGACAGAGATGGCAACTATATTGAAAATGATAAAATTTCAGTTTGTGTTGATGCTGTTCAGGTGGAGGACAATCTGCAGCTGCTTGGTCAGAATAATGTGCCGGAAGAATGGACTGATGCAGTTGGAAGTGATGGAAATTTAGTAAATAATACGCTGTCTTATATTAAGTCCGGTAATGGCATTGATTCAGTGGATGAGATTGTAAAAACAGAAAGTGTGAAACAAAAGCTCGTCTATGCGACAGTTACTTATACCAATAAGTCAGATGAAGAAATTAACCATATGCTTTATATTGGTACATTGCTGTTGATGGACCATGAAGATGGAGCATATCAAATTTACGATCCGACAGAACAGTCCGGAGATGACTACGATCGTGTTATATGGGATGGTGTTGCACGTACAGCTGAAATGACATACAATAGTATATCAGAGGATTATGGAAATGGAGGAAACTATATTTCTTCATTAAAACCTGGTGAGAGTATACAGGTGAATATGGCATGGATCGTAAATGAGAATGACTTGAATAATATGTATCTGAATCTTAACGGTGATGGAGCTGCATATGAGTTTTCAGATTCAATGTTAAAAACAGGATTGGTGGACATATATCAGTAATGAAAATCTTATTATAGAGAAGAGGCTGTCCGTAGTGGGCAGCTTCTTTTAGATGTAGCGTTCGGGACGGATTGCTTAAAAACATCATTCCAGATGCTATACTCTATCATTAACCTGCCAAACATCAATCTGGGACAGTTGCAGATAATTCTTGCCGCAGCAGGCTTGCTCTCCGTATTAGTAACGGTTAGCTGTACGCTATTCCTGTCTGCGAAGTTTAAAGATACCTTGACGGTTTTACTGATCTCTATTGTGGTTCTTTTCATGCCACTTTTTGCTTATGTGGCGATGGGAGCAACATGGTTCTCCACCATACTTCCATTTGCCGGAATTGGTATGCAGAACAATTTCCTTTATCAGCTGGCGAATTTCAACTATCTGCATATCGGTGGAATGAGCTTCTGGACACCGTATGTTATTTTGATCTCGGCAGGAATTGAATTATTTGTGTTTACATTCTTGGCGATTCATTTCTAGTGCAGACATCCGGTAGCATAAAAGAAGTTCAAAATAGAATGAATTGATTATCTGCCGCATGACGGCAAAAGAAAAAAAGCCATCGTATAGCAGCCTATCAACACGCCCATTTGAAACGGCGGCTTTGATTTTCAGAGCCAGCGTTTCTTTGTGGCAACACAAACCTATGATGAATTTTCCGGAAATATTGTAGTTAATAGCATTGTTTATGCGTTGAAAATATCTGAAAAATTGATGATAGTAGAAATATAATATTAAAATTAAAAATAATATAAAAAATTGTTTTACTATAGAGGAATATATAGTATAATACAACCATAAGAAGTGATAAAAAATAACAAGTTGACCTAGCCAAACATAATAAGTTTTACTTTTTTGTTTGGCTTTTTTTATTTGATGGTCATGCTAAGAGTGATTTTGGTGATTCTCAAGGATTTTGGACTCTTAGGGTGCTACTTCCTGTTTTGGCAATGGGAATTTGTATTCTAAAAGCTATCAAAAACAATGAGAAGAAATAAATTGGAATTTGGAAAGGGGGGCACTGCCATGCTGAGAAAGTTGAATTGTTTTTTAAACATCGTTATCGGTTCATTCATAGGAGTTTTCATTGGGTTCGGAATTTATAAATTTTGGCATTTTAAAACCTATCCAAATCTATATGTCATGCAATCTGCACCGTGGTACACAGAGTTACTGTTGGATGGTGCCTTGGTGGCTGTTGTGGTGGTCGTATGTATTATCCTAAAACTGATTATTTGGAGAAAGTTATAAATTTCTATTTACCTGATTTACGAACAGTTTAACATAATATATAGCAAGAATTCTCCTTCCTCTATAGGTGGGAGATGAATTGCAAAAAAACAGAAAAGAACACTTGTTCTGCAGCGCGATTCATGGTATAATAGAATCAGTCGATAAGGTAAAAGATCAAAAAAGGACTGTTTTTATGGAAAAAATAGATCACAATGCACATTCAGTATATTTGATGTATTATCATCTGATCATGGTGGTAAAATATCGAAGAAAAGTTATCAATGATCCAATTTCAGAAAGAGCAAAAGAAATATGGGAATATATTGCACCCCGATATGGAATTGTTTTGGAGGAATGGAATCATGATATTGACCATGTGCATGTAATGTTTCGTGCACAGCCTAAAACGGAACTCAGTAAATTTATCAATGCATATAAAAGTGCCAGCAGCAGGCTGCTGAAAAAAGAGTATCCGGAAATCCGGGAAAAACTTTGGAAAGAAGCATTCTGGAGTCAGAGTTTCTGCCTTTTGACGGCAGGAGGCGCACCAGTTGAAGTAATCCGTCAATACATCGAAACCCAGGGAGAGAAAAAGCATTGAACATAGCATATCGTTTCCGGATCTATCCAACAGAAGAACAGAAGATACTTCTGGGAAAAACATTTGGCTGCTGCCGTTTTCTGTATAACCAGATGCTTAATGACAAGATCCGGGAGTATAAAAAGACGAAAAAACTGTTAAAAAATACACCAGCCATGTATAAAAAGGAGTATTCATTTCTGAAAGAAGTAGATTCGCTGGCACTGGCAAATGTTCAGCTTCATCTGGAGAAAGCATATAAGAACTTTTTCCGTGATCCCAAGGTTGGATTTCCACGTTTCAAGTCAAAACATCACTCCAAAAACAGCTACACAACAAATGTAGTCAACGGAAATATTCTGGTAGAAGATAAGCGGATCCGGCTTCCCAAATTAAAATGGATCTCCATGAAAAAACACAGGGAGCCTGCAGAAAACTGCTGTCTAAAATCAGTGACAGTCAGTATGGAGCCGTCCGGAAAGTATTTTGCAAGTCTGCTGTATGAAGGATACAGCTGCGAAAACCAAGCAGCAGATGAAGATTACAGCAATGCCAAAATACTGGGGATTGATTATGCGATGCAGGGGATGGCAGTGTTTTCAGAAGAGATTGAGCTTGAAAAAGCAGGATTTTTCAGAAGAAATGAAAAAAGGCTGGCAAGGGAGCAGCGTAAACTGTCAAGATGTGTAAAAGAAAGCCGCAATTATGTGCGGCAGAAAAAGAAAGTTGCCAGGTGCCATGAAAAATACGAAACCAGAGAAAGGATTATCTGCATAAACTGAGCCGCAGGATCACAGACCAGTACGATATAGTCGCGGTAGAAGATATTGATATGAAAGCAATGGGCCAGTGCCTGCACTTTGGGAAAAGTGTACAGGATAATGGATACGGGATGTTCCGGAATATGCTGGATTATAAGCTTACCTGGAAGGGAAAGAAATTAGTAAAGATAGACCGCTTTTTCCCTTCAAGCAAAAAATGCAGTAAATGCGGAAAGATAAAAAGAGAGCTGGGATTATCCGAAAGAGTATACCGCTGCACGTGTGGAAATGAGATGGACAGAGATCGAAATGCAGCGATCAATATCCGTGAAGAGGCAAGAAGGATGCTGGCAGTATAAACTGTCCGTATCCGGACAATAAGTAAGAAAATGCGCCCGTGTCCGGGCAAAAGAATCGCGGGGCACGCGAGGATAGCTTGTAGATACTTGGCTCAGTAGAGTCATTGAGCAAGAAGCCCCCACTTCAAAATCTGGGATTTAAGTGGTGGGAGCATGTCACACAGTTGAGAAAAGGAAGGTTTGTGTATGGCAAAAATAGAAAGAAGCATAAATGAAGATTTCGATCAGTTACTTTCAAATATCGAAAACGGAATATTAAATAGCAGTATATCAGCAACTTTAGAAGATGCCAGTGATTTTCAAAGTGGGACTGCGCGTTGCAGTGTTCGTATTTTTGAACGTTACAGCTATGCTGGAGGAAACAGAGTGAGTCTCAATATTACACTTTTTCAAAACGGTGAAGATCCTGTTCAACTTTCTGCAATTACGGCAGGAGGAAGCCAGGCTGTGTTTTTCAAAATTAATACATTAGGAGAGGAGGCATTTCTTGATAAGTTGATTGAGCTGCTGGATGTGTAACTTTCTTTTGAAGATAATAAATGCACTGGATTGATTGCAGTATTTTATGGAATCGATATAAATATCAGCAGCCCATCACAGCAGTATATAAGCAGTAAATCTTGAAAAAGGTTTGCTGCTTTTTTGCTTAAAGGGGAATCTGATCCATATACTTCCAGCATAGACTTGTAATTACCTGGGTCTGTTTGGGTAAAGTTGATTTTATATAGTGAACATTTAACTTCGTTTGGAAAAGTTGTGTTTTAACAGGGTGAGATGCTGACAATAGAGCAGTTTCGTAGTGAAGAGATGCAGAATTTATATCAGCAATATCTGGTATCCGGACCGGCAGAATACGTGAAGGATCTGTTCAAAAATATGGAAATAAAAAATCCAGAAGAGAAAGCAGTTAAATTTTATGCAAATATGTTTTTCTATTATAGTGTATATGATGGGGCAGCAGATAAAGCGAAAGTAAAAGGTCAGTTTGAACATATGCTGAACAAAATTGTAGAAGAAATGAAAATTGCAGAACAAAAAATATGAGAGCCAGACGCGTAAGACACAGAGTCGTTAATACTGATAGTTAAGAAATATTCAGGATTATCGGTTTTTTGTTTACAATCATTCGAAAGGAGACTAAAAAATGGGAAAAAAGTAATATTATGATTCGTTTAGAGAAAAAGGAAGAACATCAGAAAGTAGAAAATCTGGTAAGAGAAAGTTTTTGGAATGTATATTGTCCAGGATGCCTTGAGCATTATGTATTGCATCAGCTCCGAAATGATCCGGCATTTGTTCCAGAACTGGATCAGAGCAATGGTAAGTGCAGCTATGAAACAGATAAGAATCTTTTGGACGATTATCTGAAGTGGTTTTGTGAGGAAAATGCCATATGATAAAGAAAAAGAATTTATCGAGTTATTGCGGTAAGTGACCTTAGTGCATCGAATGCACCATCACAGTATGTACTCTGGTGTGTGCAATGATGGTATGTATAGGCATTCAGGGTAAGAAAAACAGACTCCTGCAGGTAGGCATTAAGATGCATATTTTTTCGACAGTGATAGTTGTTTTATTGTCCATAGTATCTCTGGTTTTGATTATTATTGCCGGAGCAAAGGATAAAAGCTCTCGTTCTTATGGCATTTTTGCAGCAATCGCTCTTGGTATGAATTGCTTGCGTCAGCAGGCGGAGATATGTCTGGATATCCCTAGAGTGATTCACCGGTAGAAACTATTGAAGCAATTATTGATGTTGTGCAGCTTCCGGAAAATGAAGAAAATATAGTGGAAGACCAACCAACAGAAGCGGTTGACTCGGATGCAGATGACAATGAAAACCAAGAGGATTTTTCAGAAGAAATTGAAGACGAGGATACTGAATCCAGTTTAGAAAATGAAGATTATCCCGGAGAGGATGTAGTTGAAATTATAAATCTGCGGGGAGAAACAACTACTGTTTATAAGTTAGTGGATGGCCGTTACATGGATTGTACTAATACTGCCTATATTTATGATGGAAAAGACACATGGACAGATACAAATGGTGTGGAGTGGAACCAGGAAGTGATATAGTTTTGTCAGTTTTGTCAGAATCAAAAAACAGGTTGCTGAATAGGCATAATCTATATTATAATATATTTATAGCTAAGCTCACTTGGAGGTGATAACATGCCATTATTGAAAGAAGAAACCTATACTATAGATGATATATATGCTTTACCAGATGGAGAAAGAGCAGAACTGATTGATGGTCGTATGTATATGATGGCACCACCAAGCCGAAAGCATCAGCGTATCTCAACAAGACTTGTCAGTATTATTGATCGTTATATTGAAGAACATAAAGGAAAATGCGAGGTCTATGCTGCACCATTTGCTGTTTACCTGGATGAAAGAAGTAATACCTATGTAGAGCCAGATATTTCTGTAATTTGTGATCCAGATAAGCTTGATGATAGAGGATGTAAGGGCGCACCTGATTGGATTATTGAGATTGTGTCACCTGCAAGTAAGAAAATGGACTACCTGTTGAAGCTTCTGAAATATCGTTTCGCAGGTGTTAAGGAATATTGGATTGTTGATCCTGAGAAGAATCGTGTTATAGTATATAATTTTACCGGTGATGAAAGTGTTAATGATTATACCTTACAGGATTTTGTTAAAGTGGGAATCTATGAAGATTTTGTGATTGATTTCGGAAGTATGGAATTATGAGTGATAATATGACAAAACGTGCAAAAGAATATATGAATGCAGATTTCGTATACGAGGATTATAAAAATCTGGCAGAAGCACAGAAAATAGCAGACGTAGAAGATGTGACAGCAATTTCGGAACGATTAATTAAACAGAATATGGAAGCATATAAGGAGCTTACTAAATGATAATTTTGAATAAAGAACATAGGGAGATTTATTCAAGAGAAGTTACCGGAGAAATACCAAACAGTGAGACTATATCTGCAATTAATGAAGTACAACAGATGAAACAGAATCCTTCTCTAGGAAAATCGTATACAGATATAGACAAAATGATGATAGACTTGACAATATAAAAAGCTTTATTTTCAGCGAAGGGAGCATATAGAATGGATTGGAATTTAAAGATTACAGATATGGCAGGTGCTACACCAGAACATTCATCAGTTATTGTCAATTTTGTGGCTGCGGTCAGATATCAGTTAAAAAACAGCACTTGTTATGTTTATTCCGATAATGTACAGTACCGTTTTAAAGATGCTGAGGGAAATAATAAGATAGTCATTCCTGATGCCTCTATAAACTGTCGCACTAAATCCAGGAGAGGGAATACATTTACAGATGCCCCACGCTTTGTTATGGAAGTTTTATCTCCATCAACCGAAAAATATGATCGTACAGAAAAGATGGAATTATATGCGCAACAGGAGATAGAGGAATATTGGATTGTTGATTGGCGTACAAAAACAATAGAGATTTATGAACTGGACTATGATGAGAATGATATTCCCAAATATTATCTCTGGAAAACTATTAGCGAAGAAAACAAGGATGAATTAAGATTGGTTCATTTTCCCAATATTAAGATAACCTTTGAAGATCTGTTTGATGAGATTGACTACTAAGATATAGTATGGAATTGTAGGAGGTGAGTGAATATGCCATTACTTGAAGAGGAATATAGAAAAGAAGAGAAGATTAATGGTGTGATTTATGATATGTCACCGTCACCAAATTATCAGCATGGGATTGTAGATGGTAATATTTATTCCATTATAAAAAGTGGATTAAAAGGAACATTGTGCTTGGCTTTCATGGAGAATCTGGATTATAAATATCATGCACAGGAGAATAATGATTATGTGATACCAGATGTGATGATTATATGTGACCGTAAGCACTTGAAAGGTGGTTCCTATACTGGTACACCCAGATTTATTGTGGAAACTCTTAGTCCTGCGACTGCATTGAGAGATAAGACTGTCAAAAAGGATCTTTACCAGAATGCAGGAGTTGAGGAATACTGGATCATTTCACCAAGAGAGCGGGCTGTAGAAATCTACTATCTGGAAAATGGTAAATATGATTTGAAATACAGTTACATTCTTCAGGATGATTCAGAAGAAGAACATTATAATGCAGATACAGTGGTGACATTGAAAGACTTTCCGAAAATCTCTATGACATTAGCGGAGATGTTTGAGAACGTAGAATGATCACAATTTAATATGAGCAGTATGAAAGCCCTCGGGAGTTAATCCAAACGAAAAGGAAAATAGTTCTTTTGATAATTAAGTGTTATAAAGATAATATTTTAATTGGGATAAAATTAGATAAAGATGGGGACTATTTATATGTTGCAACCATGCATGAAGTACAAGAATCAAAAATAGTAAGACGTTTGCATAGTGGAAGGATTAAGGAAGTTATTACTGAGTGTGAAAGTTACTGTTCACACACCACTGTCCCGCGAGGTGTTTTGGCATGAATATGCCAAAATCCCGAGACATACAAGCCAAAATTCCATTGCCGCAGGCAATCTGGAATGAATTTTGGCTACGTTACTGTGAACGGAGTGAACAGTAACGTGTGAAAAAAACAGCACTGAAAACAGAAAAAATAATCCTGACAAAGAAGAAATTAAATAGTATTTCTTTTTATAGAAAGTGAATATGATAATAACGAGCATAATTATTTTTGAGGTCAGAAAAGGTTCCTGACGCACTCTGAAAAGAGTACCTGAGATGATGGATACACCGCCCATCCAAAAATAATTATGCTTTTATTAAGGATGTAAGAGACTATCGTAATAGGTAGTCTCTTTTCTTATGCAATTTTTTAAAATAACATCATAATATAATAATACAGAAGGAGGTTTTACATGTCAGATTTTAAAATAAAAGTGACGGCAGATCTTGATACGTCACAAGTAGAAGCGAAACTAATGGCTTTGAAAAATAGAAAAATAACGATACAAGCCAATGCGATATTGTGGATTTTAGAATTTGTTTCTTATCTTTCGGTACTCTCTTGGGGAATATCCTTTCAGCTTGTGGAAAAGCCGGCTGAAATAAAGCTGATTATCATACCCGACGATTTTAGAAATTTCATTGATGGAATAGGTTGTTGTTTCAAGTAACATCTGGGCATTGTTAATTCGGATTCCCACAATAAACTGCATTGGTGTAGAACCTGTGTATTTTTTGAAGTTTCGGATAAACCAGCTGACACTCATTCCACGTGAGGCAGCATAATCATCTATGCTAATATTCTGGTTATAATTTTCACTGAAAAAGGTAACTGCGTTATCCATCTCGTGATCCAGGTATTCATTTTTCGAGATATGTTCCCTGGTCAGTTCCCGATGAAAGATGATAAGAAGATGACGGAGCAGAAGGACAAGCATTTCCTCATAATTATCTTGGCAACGCTGAAGCTCGATGATAATACGCTTGAAAATCTGTTCGTATTCCATAGAGGTTCCGACCTGAAATACACGCTCTTTATCCGGGAATCCATATTGCCGTAGGATATTTTTTACATTGTTGCCTGTAAAATGAATCCAGTATACTTCTGTCTTATCTTTTCCATAATATTCATATTTCTGAAGTTCCTTCGGTCTGTACAGTACAATATTACCGGCGGGGACAATCGTTTCGTTATCCACATTGTCAAAATGAAAATGCCCACAACCAGCAGTGATATAGATAATCTGATAATCCAGGCGTCCCCTTGGACGGTAGGTTGGTAACTTTGGATGGCTGGAAAGGCGGTAAGTACCGCAACTTCCTACAACCAGTGGGAGACTTTTGTCTTTGAAATCCATATGGGAGTGGTTTAAATAACCGGTATTCATATACATATGGTAGCACCTCTTTTCCTTTTTTATTATTGTATCATTTAGTGCATATTTTGTCTAATCCAATCCATAGACATGTTTTGCAGATTAGGATAAGATATATATAGCAAAACAGAGAAGCGTAAACATAAAAGTAAAAGACAAGGTTTGCTGTGGAAAAACAAAGTGCAAAAAAATGTATATGTATTAAAGGAGAGTTATTTATGATTGTACCACGTTATTATGAGGATTTAAGCGTACTGCATGAAAATACAATGCCAGCCAGAGCCTATTTTATTCCGGCATCCAAAAGAATGGATAACCTGGTGGAGCACAGGGAAGAGTCAGACCGAATGCAGTTATTGAACGGAACTTGGAAGTTCCAGTATTTTAACAGTATCTATGATGTTCAGGAACCCTTCTTTGAGAAAGATTATGATACAGAAAATTTTGATGAGATTCAGGTTCCGAGTGTATGGCAGATGGCAGGATATGACACACATCAGTATACAAACATCAGGTATCCGTTCCCATTTGATCCACCGTATGTACCACAGGATATTCCATGTGGAACATATGTACATACCTTTGTTTATCACAAAGATGAAAATGCACCAAAAGCTTTCTTGAATTTTGAAGGAGTAGACAGTTGCTTTTATGTATGGATCAATGGCTCTTATGTAGGGTATAGCCAGGTTTCTCATATGACCAGTGAGTTTGATATCACCGACCTCCTTCGGGACGGAGAGAACAGCATAGCGGTTCTGGTCATGAAGTGGTGTGATGGTTCCTATTTGGAAGATCAGGACAAATTCCGTATGAGTGGTATTTTCCGGGATGTGTACATTTTGAAACGCCCAAAACAGGCAATCAGTGATTATCATATTAAAACAAGAATTGAGGATATGCTTGCGAAAGTAGAAATTGAAATGAAATTCTACTCTCCCTTAAATGTAAAAATTTCGATTGAAGATAGAAACGGAGCAGTTGTAGCACTAGGAAGTATTGCTGAAGAAGGAACAGCTGTATTAGAAATTGCAAGTCCGGAACTTTGGAATACAGAAAATCCATATCTATATAAACTGATTCTTGAAACAGAGAATGAAGTAATTGTAGATCACATTGCATTAAGAAAGATAGAGATTAAAGACCAGGTCATTTACCTAAATGGACAGAAGATTAAATTCCGTGGTGTCAATCGACATGATTCCGATCCGGTTACTGGATTTACAATCAGTCTGGAACAGCTCACAACCGATCTTACGTTAATGAAGCAGCATAATTTTAATGCGATCCGTTCCAGCCACTATCCGAACGCACCATTTTTCTATGAAATGTGTGACAAGTATGGATTCATGGTGATAGATGAAGCAGATATTGAAGCTCATGGTCCATTTATGATCTACAGAAAAGAAGACACCGATTACAATCGGTTCAAACGATGGAATGAGATGATTGCAGATGATCCGGTATGGGAAGAGGCAATCGTTGATCGCGTAAAACTCATGGTGGAACGTGACAAAAACCGTTTCTGTATTGTTATGTGGTCAATGGGAAATGAGAGTGCTTATGGCTGCAACTTTGAAAAAGCACTGGAATGGACAAAGAATTTTGATCCAGACCGCATCACACAATATGAGAGTGCAAGATACCGTAATTATGATGAAACATATGATTACAGCAATCTGGATGTGTACAGCCGGATGTATCCGGCGCTTTCCGAAATTCAGGAATATCTGGATAAAGATGGAAGCAAACCCTTCCTTTTGGTAGAGTACTGTCACAGTATGGGAAACGGACCTGGAGATTTTGAAGATTACTTCCAGATGATTCAGGATAATGATAAAATGTGCGGCGGCTTTGTCTGGGAATGGTGTGACCATGCGATTGCTCATGGAACTGCTGAGAATGGAAAGACTATATATGCTTATGGGGGCGACCATGGCGAAGAAATTCATGATGGCAACTTCTGTATGGATGGATTAGTATATCCGGACAGAACGGTACATACAGGACTTTTGGAATACAAGAATGTTTATCGCCCGGCAAGGGTTATTTCCTATGACAAAGAAAGCGGAGAACTGGTGCTTCATAACTACATGGATTTTGATGACTTGAAAGATTATGTGAAGATCAGTTATGAACTGACGCAGGACGGGCTTGTAATCAGCAAAGGTAAACTTCCAGAAGTTTCAGCAGCACCACACAGTGAAGGAAAAATAAACCTTAAAATCAATGTGCCAGAGAGTGGAAAATGTTATTTAAAATTTATTTACCATCTGAAAAAGGAATTGCCACTGTTGGATGAAGACCATATCCTGGGATTTGATGAGATCGAAGTAAGCCAGAAGGATGCCAAATGCCAGTTAGCAGAAAAATGGTTTGAAAAAACAGTGACGGATTCTGAATTACAGGTGAGTGAAGATGATACCCAGATTCATATCAAAGGCCGTGAATTCACATATACAATCGACCGACGGACTGCACTTTTTACAGAGATGAAATTTGCAGGTCGGGAATATCTGAACCACCCGATGGAATTAAATATCTGGAGGGCACCAACAGATAATGATATGTACATCAAGTCTGAATGGAAGAAAGCTCATTATGATAAAGCTTATACAAGAGCTTACACGACAGAGGTCGTGCAGGGAAAGCATGGTGTGAAAATTACAAGCCATGCATCCGTTGTGGCAGAGACAGTACAGAAGATTCTTGATGTGACGATCACATGGAAAATAGAAGCTGCTGGAAAGATTGATGCAGATATTGCAGTAACAAAAGATGATGAATTTCCGGACCTGCCAAGATTTGGTGTGAGGATGTTCCTGGATAAAAAACTTTCAGCTGCACGATACTTTGGAATGGGACCACAGGAAAGCTATTGTGACAAACATCAGGCTGCGAGCCACGGTTTGTATCAGGCAAATGTAGATGATTTGCATGAGGATTATATTCGCCCACAGGAAAATGGAAGCCATTATGATTGTGAATATGTAGAGCTTAACAACAGCCGATATGGAATTGTGGTATCTGCGGAAAATGCCTTCTCATTCAATGCTTCTTATTATACGCAGGAAGAACTTGAGAAGAAAACGCATAATTATGAACTGACAGAATCAGATAGTGTAGTATTTTGCGTTGACTACGCATTAAATGGCATTGGTTCTAATAGTTGTGGTCCAGTTGTATTGGATCAGTACCGATTTGATGATGTATTATTCCGGTTCCAGTTTACGCTGATACCGTATGTAAAGGGATAATAAAGTTTCATGTAACTCGTAAACAAAGAAGGATAGTCTGATTGCAATGTAAAGTCCGGATATACAGAGCAATCAGACAAAAACAGAGAAAAAAATATAATTAGACATCATACGGTTAGAAATATTGAGATTCTAAGTGCGATGAAGATGAGGAGCAAAGAAATTCGATGGAAGAAAAAAAGTATTTGAAATGGTATAACAAAATTGGATATGGATCAGGTGATATTGCAGGTAATGTAGTCTATGCTTTCCTGACATCTTTCATGATGGTCTATCTGACGGACTCAGTAGGACTTGCTGCAGGTGTCGTAGGTACCCTGATTGCCGTATCAAAACTATTTGATGGTTTTACGGATATATTTTTTGGATCAATGATTGACAAAACACACAGTAAAATGGGAAAAGCGAAGCCATGGATGCTATACGGATACATTGGTTGTGCCATTACGCTGGTCTGCTGCTTTGCAATACCAGTCAGCTTTGGAACAACGGCTAAATACGCATGGTTCTTTATCTCTTATACACTGTTAAATGGTGTGTTTTATACAGCAAACAATATTGCTTACTCAGCACTTACGTCACTGATTACAAAGAACAGCAAAGAGCGTGTGCAGATGGGATCTTACCGTTTTATTTTTGCATTTTCAACAAGTCTTCTGATTCAGGCGATTACAGTTGGATTTGTAGATAAATGTGGTGGAGATGCTGCGGCATGGAGAATGGTTGCTATTATCTATGCAATCATTGGTCTTGTCATAAATACGATTTCAGCACTTTCTGTTAAGGAACTTCCTGAGGAAGAACTTAACGAAGGAGAAGTAAAGAATGATAATGAAAAGTACGGAATGGTACAGGCATTCAAGCTTCTTGTTAAAAACAAATATTACATGATGATTTGTGGAACATATATTTTACAGCAGTTATATGGTGCCATGATTGGAGCTGGCATTTATTACATGACATGGGTACTGAAAAATAAGAATTTGTTTGGACAATTTGCATGGGCAGTTAATATTCCACTGATCATTGCCTTAATTTTTACACCAACCTTAGTTGGTAAGTGGAAAGGTATGTACAAACTGAACTTAAGAGGTTATGTTTTAGCAGTCATTGGTAGAGCACTTGTTGTTATTGCTGGATATATGGGCAGTGTTCCGCTGATGATGGCGTTTACAGCTCTTGCAGCCTTAGGTCAGGGACCATGGCAGGGAGATATGAATGCAGTTATCGCATCCTGCTCTGAATACACTTATCTTACACAGGGAAAGAGAATTGACGGAACGATGTACTCTTGTACTTCTCTTGGCGTAAAAATCGGTGGAGGTATTGGAACCGCTGTTGTTGGATGGATGCTTGAGTTCAGTGGATATGTCGGAACAAATGCAACTCAGCCGCAGTCTGCACTTGATATGATGCAGTTTATGTATCTTTGGCTTCCGTTAATCTTTGATGTATTGATTATGTTTGTACTTTCAAGAATGAATGTAGAAGATGCAAATAAAAAACTGAAAGCAGAAAAAGAAATTGCTGCAGATGAAGTAACAGATGCATCGGACATAAATTAGAATTGACAGGAGAAAGCGTTGTCTGATCGTTGTTCGATGAGACAGTGCTTTTTTCTATATATAAAGTGATTGAACTGTATTTTGAAAATAAAAAAGGACCACTTCATTTTTGTGAAATGGCCTTAAGAAAATATTCAGTTTTCACAAAATAGTCCTTTTAGTATTTATACATGGTAAGGATGCTCAAAATATTCAGTGTAGAATACTAAAAGGTCATTCAGATATTTTTTTAGGTTGCTCATTTGCAATTCCTCCTTTCCTTATTTACAAGTTGATTATAAGATAGGTGTAAAAGGATTGCTTGCCAAATCGAAAGAAGATATAGACAAATGTTGCAAAGGGGAGTATTTCATGCAGTTAAAATATGTTGACACAAAAGAGGAGATCATAGCAATAAATAGGAAGTCAAAACATATTGAACCACATCTTCATAATGCACTGGAGATCGTTTGTGTAACAAGTGGAGCATTAGAATTTGGTGTCGGACAGGAACTATACCATATGGAAAAAGGAGATATAGGCTTTGTATTTCCAGATGTTATTCATCACTATCAGGTACTGACACCCGGTGTAAATAAAGCGACTTATCTGATTGCATCGCCATTTACGATAGCCAAATTTGCAGATATCATGCAATCCATGGCTCCTGAATACCCAATCATCAAAGCGGAAAAGGTTGAACCGGAGGTATATAGAGTTATAAATGCAATTTTAGAGACAGAACAGTCGGATATTACTGTTGCACAGGCATATCTTCAAATTGTGTTGGCACGCTGCATAGGAAAATTAAATTTGGTAGAAAAGAGTAATGTGGGGAGCAACGATCTTATTTACCAGACAGTTTCCTATATATCAGCAAATTTTAAGAAGAAGTTTTCTCTGGAAGAGATGGCAAAAGATCTGGGGGTGAGCAAATATGTTTTATCCAGACTCTTTTCCAAAACATTCCATAGAAACTTTAATCAATATCTTAACGATGCAAGGCTGAACTATGCATGCCATCGTTTGGAAAATACGAGTGATTCTATTACAAACATTTGTCTGGATAGTGGATTTGAAAGTCAGAGAACATTTAACCGAGTATTTAAAGAAAGATATAAAATATCACCGAGTGACTACCGGAGTACATGTCTGAAAGATATGTTGTCATAACATATAGATTAATAAATTCAATAAAAATCTGATTATCAGTCTGAAATAAGTATCTCTGGGTGTTATTTATAATATGGGGTAGTGGTTAATTATTATGTCATGTATGAATGGGGAAGAAACAAACGGAGAACTGCTTCAGAAAAAGAAGTAGACAAACTGTAAATAAAGAAGTTAAGAGAGGCTGTTACTTTAGAAACTATTTAAAGAAGTAACAGAAGTCGGGGAAGCGTTAGAAAAGATACAAGAAACATAAATCAATATTGTTCGTTCTATTTTCAGTAACATATTTCGCAATGCGAAAAATAAGTTGCTGAACAGTCATCACCTATATTATAATGAAGCTATAACACCTTTTTAAATAATACATTTGAGACAGTTCAACTTTCACGCTCTGTTAAGCCGGATCAATATACATTATTTACGAGGAGTGCTACAGGTACAATAAAAAACGGACAAGAGGCAGACTGATATGGAAAATAAACTGGAACATTTAAAAGAATATCTGAAGGGACTTGGCAGTGTAGCAGTTGCTTTTTCAAGTGGAGTGGATTCTACATTCTTATTAAAAGTAGCTCATGATGTGCTGGGTGATAAGGCGATTGCGATTACGGCTCAATCCTGTTCTTTCCCGAAAAGAGAGCTGAATGAAGCGAAGGCATTCTGCGAGAAAGAGGGGATTCAGCATGTGATCTGCCAGTCTGAGGAATTGGAGATTGAAGGATTTTCAAAGAATCCTCCGAACAGATGTTATTTATGTAAAAAAGAACTGTTTGAGAAGATTGGCGATATTGCAAAAAAGAATGGGATTGAATATATTGCAGAGGGATCAAATATGGATGATAACGGCGATTACAGACCAGGTCTGATCGCCGTAAAAGAACTTGGAGTTAAAAGCCCGCTGCGTGAGGCGAAGCTGACGAAAGCGGAGATCAGAGAATACTCAAAGGAACTGGGGCTTCCGACTTGGGACAAACAGTCATTTGCCTGTCTGTCCTCCAGGTTTGTCTATGGAGAGACCATCAGTGAGGAAAAGCTTGGAATGGTTGAGAAAGCAGAGCAGCTTTTACTTGACTATGGATTCCATCAGGTACGTGTCCGTATTCACGGTTCACTTGCAAGAATTGAGATTATGCCGGAGGAATTTCCGAAACTTCTGGAAAAAAATGTCCGAGAGGATATTGCAAAGAAATTTAAGGAGTATGGATTCACTTATGTGACCATGGATATTCTGGGATATCGTATGGGAAGTATGAACGAAACACTTGGCGAAAATGACAAAACGACTGCAGATAGCAGCCTTAGGGGTAAAAACGAATGACAGTAAAAGAGAGAATAACAGCACTTCGTGCACGCATGAAAGAGACAGGAATTGATGCATATCTGATCCCTACAGATGATTTTCATGGTTCAGAATATGTAGGTGAATATTTCAAATGCAGAAAATATATCACAGGATTTACCGGTTCTGCAGGCACTGCGGTGATCATGCAGGATATGGCAGGATTATGGACGGATGGACGTTATTTTATCCAGGCTGCAGATCAGCTGGAGGGAACAGGAATTACTTTATTTAAAATGGGTGAGCCGGAAGTTCCCACAGTTCATGAATTTCTGAAAAAAAATCTGACACAGGGAATGTGTCTGGGATTTGATGGACGTACTGTCAGTGCAAAAGAGGCATCAGAATTGGAGAAAATGTTGGATGAAAACGGTGTGTCTCTCAGCGTTGATCACGATCTGGCAGGGGATATATGGGAAAACCGCCCAGCACTTTCCTGTGAACCGGTTACAGAGCTGGATATAAAATGGGCAGGAGAATCCAGAGCTGATAAATGCGCAAAAATCCGCAAAGCAATGGAGAAGAAGGGTGCAGATTTATTTGTACTGACTTCTCTGGATGATATTGCCTGGCTGTTAAATATACGTGGGGGAGATATCCACTGTTGTCCGGTGGTTCTTTCTTATCTTGTAATGACAAAAACAGAGATAAGACTTTTTGCAAATGAGAAAGCCTTTCAGACAGATGTACTGGAAGCGCTGGAAAAAGATGGTGTGACCCTTTTTCCCTATGACAGTATCTATGAGTATGTGAAAACATTTAAAAAGGACAAAAAAGTTCTTCTCTGCAAAAAGAAAGTCAACAGTCGTCTGGTTAGCAATATTCCGGCAGACACCCGGATTCTGGATGAAGAAAATCTTACACTTCTTCCCAAGGCAACGAAGAATCCTGTTGAGGTGGAAAATGAACGCATTGCGCATATCAGAGACGGAGTTGCAGTTACAAAGTTCATATACTGGTTAAAGAAGAATGTTGGAAGGATTCCGATCACAGAATTAAGTGCAGCAGAAAAGCTGTATGAATTCCGTTCGGAACAGGAGGATTTCATAGATAACAGTTTTGATCCGATTATTGCCTATGGAAAGCATGCTGCTATTGTACATTATTTTGCAACACCCGAAACGGATATTCCTCTGGAACCATCCGGCTTTCTTCTGGCAGATACAGGAGGACATTATAAAGAGGGAACTACTGATATTACCCGTACTGTTGTCATGGGACCGACTACTGAGGAAGAGAAAAAGTACTTCACAGCAGTTTTGCGGGGAACTCTGAATCTGGGAGCTGCCAGATTTCTTCATGGCTGTACCGGTGTAAATCTAGATATTCTGGCGAGACAGCCGCTGTGGGAAATGGGAGAGGATTTTAAACATGGAACCGGTCATGGAGTAGGATATCTTCTGAATGTCCATGAAGGACCCAATAGCTTCCGATGGAAAATTGTTCCGGGTGGAAATGCAGTGCTGGAGGAGGGAATGATCACCTCTGATGAGCCGGGATATTACAGAGAGGATGGATTTGGAATCCGTCATGAAAATCTGATGGTCTGCAAAAAAGCTGAAAAAACAGAGTATGGTCAGTTTATGTGCTTTGAATTTCTGACTATGGTACCTTTTGATCTGGATGGAGTGGTGCCGGAACTGATGAGTGTCCGGGAACGTAACCTTCTCAATGATTACCATGCACAGGTATATGAGAAGATTTCTCCGTATTTGAACGAAGAAGAAAAAGAATGGCTGAAAGATGCTACCCGGGCAATCTGATAAAAATAAAAAACATTTTCCAAAATCAAAAAGAGGAACAGCCGTGATGGACAGCTGTTCCTTTTTGATTTATTATCTGGTTTGTTTTATTCAGAAACTTTTGCGAACTGGCTGTTATATAAAGTATGGTAAAATCCACCTTTTGCAATCAGCTCATCATGAGTACCCTGCTCAATGATACTTCCGTCTTTCATAACAAGGATCAGATCTGCGTTTCGGATGGTTGAAAGCCTGTGAGCTACGATAAAGCTTGTTCTTCCCTCCATCATTCGTTCAAACGCTTCCTGGATCTGTAATTCTGTTCTGGTATCAATACTGGAAGTGGCTTCATCCAGGATCAGCATCGGAGGCAGACAGAGCATAACTCGTGTGATACACAGTAGCTGTTTCTGTCCCTGGCTTAAGCTGTCTTCGTTGAGCATGGTGTCCAGTCCTTTAGGAAGCCTCCGGATAAATTCCCAGCTGTGGGTAAGCTTGGCTGCTTCGATGATTTCAGTATCTGTAGCTTCCGGTTTTCCAATCGAGATATTGTCGCGGACAGTTCCGTTTTTAATCCATGTTTCCTGAAGCACCATACCATAGCTGCTTCTGAGAGAATGGCGGGTAATGTCTCTGATCGGTTTGCCGTCAACGGAAATAGATCCGGAATTTACATCATAGAATCTCATCAGAAGGTTGATAAAGGTTGACTTACCGCATCCGGTAGGTCCTACAATGGCAACGCGCATACCTGGTTTTACATGGAGATTAAAGTCCTCGATCAGTTTCTTTGATTCATCATAATGGAAGCACACATTCTTAATATCTACTTCACCCTTTACATCTTTCAGTGTCTCAGAAGCCTCTGCAACTTCCGGTTCCTCCTCCAGCAGATCGAAGATTCTGCCTGCACAGGCAAGAGCATTCTGAAGTTCTGTAACAACGGAACTGATATCATTGAATGGTTTCATATACTGGTTGGCATAGGAGAGAAGTACGGAAAGTCCTCCGACTGTCAGTCTGCCTCCAGGGATAATGAATGCACCCACCAGTGCAACACAGGCATAAATAATATTATTGACAAAACGGGTGGAAGGGTTTGTCAGGCTGCTGTAAAAAACAGCTTTCAGACTGCATTCCTGTAATTCTTCGTTAACCTTTGCAAAGCGTTCAGAAGATTTTTCCTCATATCCAAAAGCCTGAACAACCTTCTGGTTTCCAATCATCTCTTCGATGAGAGCAGTCTGACGTCCTCTGGCATCGCTTTGCTTCCGGAACATCTGGAAGGTATGGGAAGAAATAAATTTGGCCACCAAAAAGCTTACGGGGGTCAGGACAATGACCATTAATGTAATCCAGAAGTTTTTGGAGAACATGAAGATCAGTGTTCCGATGATCGTTACGATTCCGGAAAAAAGCTGGGTAAATCCAAGCAGCATACCATCGGATAGAATATCTGTATCTGCGATAATACGGCTGATGATATCTCCGGTACTGTGTCCGTCAAGGTAAGAGAGGGGAAGTACCTGAATGTGTCGGATGGCTTTGGCACGTATATCCTTTACTGTCTGGTAGGTCATGCGGTTATTGATCACATTCATAAGCCACGTGGCAGCAGAAGAGAGGATGACCATTACAAGGATACGTGACAGGTAATACCACATCATTTCGAAGTTTACCTGATGTTGGGCAATGACCTGATCAATGGCATTTCCGAATAGGATTGGGACATACAGCTGAAGGATAACGGAAACTGCTGCCAGTATGATACTGAGGATCAGCAGAAAACGGTATCTTCCGATGAAACGCAGTACTTTAAAAAAAGTTTCGCTGCTTTTGCTTTTAGCAGGATCTTTTATTGCTGATCTGCTCATACAGTCACCTCCTTCATTATATTACCTGCAGATACAGAGGAGTATCTGGCTCTTTCTTCCGGAAACTGAGAGAAGTAGATTTCCCGGTAAGTATCACAGGTACGCAGCAGTTCAGCATGAGTACCCTTACCTGCCAGAGTACCGTTATCAAGGACAAGGATCAGGTCTGCCTGCTGAATGCTGGAGGAACGCTGGGATACCAGAAATGTAGTTACTTTCCAGTCAAGTCTGTTGAGAGACTTACGCAGTGCTGCATCAGTGGCAAAGTCCAGGGCACTGGCACTGTCATCCAGGATCAGGATTTCAGGTTTTTTTACCAGGGCACGGGCAATGGTAAGTCTTTGTTTCTGGCCGCCGGAAAGGTTTTTACCGTTCTGTTCCAGCATAAAATCAAGCTGTCCCGGTTTACCCTCTACTACCTCTTTTCCCTGTGCTGTGGTAAGTGCCTGCCACAGATCCTCGTCAGAGGCATCTTCCCGGCCCCATTTCAGATTGTCCCGGATAGAACCTTTGAAAAGAGCTGCCTTCTGAGGAACAACGCCGATTCTGGAGCGGAGATCACTTCTGGTGTAATTTTCAATATTCTGACCATCCAGCAGAACAGTTCCTTTGCTGGCATCATAGAATCTGGAGATCAGATTTACCAGAGTGGTTTTTCCGCTTCCTGTACCACCGATAATACCTATGGTCTGTCCCTTTTTTACAGAAAAACTGATATGAGAAAGACTGGGGGCACCGGCTTTGCTGTACTCAAAGGTTACGTCATTGAATACGATGGCATTTTCAGAAAGTGATGCATCAGCAGTTGCTGTTGCAAGGTCCTTCGATATCTGAGCAGAATATGTGGAGAAAGAAGGGTAATCCATAGTAGATTTCACTTTCAGGATATCTGCCACACGTCCTGCGCAGGCTGCAGATTTGTTCAGGGTGATGATCAGGGAGGCAAGCTTGATCAGTTCCACGATCATCTGAGCCATATAGTTATAAAGGGCAACAACCTGTCCCTGCTGCATACCGCCAAGATTTACTTCTACTCCTGCTTTCTGGATCAGAATAACAGTAGCAATATTGATCAGTACGTAAGTGACCGGATTTAACAAAGCGGAAAGCTTTCCTACAAAGAGATTTAACTTTGTCAGCTCCTGATTGCGGGTATCAAATTCTGCAACTGCCTCTTTTTCGCGGCAGAATGCACGGATAACGCGGACGCCTGTAAGGTTTTCTCTGGTCAGTCCGGTTACTGTGTCCAGTTTTCCCTGTACTTTTTTAAACAGAGGAATACTGAGAAACATAATGACAAAGACAACCAGAAACAGAAACGGGATCGCAACAGCAAAAACCAGGGCACATTTAAAGTCAATGGTAAATGCCATGACCATGGACCCAAGTACGATAAACGGACTTCGAAGAAGAAGACGAAGTCCCATATTTAATCCGTTCTGAATCTGATTGACATCATCGGTGAGTCTTGTGATAAGAGTATCTGTTCCCAGTGTATCCAACTCTGTATAGGACAGATGCTGTACATGGTCATAAACTGCCTGTCTTAATTCTGTGGCAAAGCCCACGCTGGCTTTAGCGGCAAAGAACTGAGCTGTGATGGTACTGGCAAGACCAAGAGCCGCCATTAGTATAAGAATAGAAAATCTCTGGACAATGTATCCGTTGTCGTGGTTTGCAATACCTACATCTATGATCTGTGCAATGACGATAGGTACGATCAGGTCAAATACAACCTCCAGAAATTTAAAAAATGGCGCAAGGATGCTTTCTTTTTTGTAGTTTTTTAAATAAACCGTCAATGAACGCATTTTAAAAATTCCTTCCTTTCGTAAAAATCTTTCCTATATTATTCCTTCCTTTTTTTGAAAAATAATACATTCAAAAGTGTATCATTTAAGACTTTTTTGTCAAGAAGAATGTGCAAAAACAGATGAACTTTGGAGAAAATTCGTTACTGTTCACTCCGTTCACAGTAACTTAGCCAAAATTCATTCCAGATTGCCTGCGGCAATGGAATTTTGGCTTGTATGTCTCGGGATTTTGGCATATTCATGCCAAAACACCTCGCAGAATAGTGGTGTGTGAACAGTAACGAAAATTCAACTTGACTTCCAAAAAAGATATTATTAAAATATTCCGTGGCACTATTTGTGCATTGACAATTGATAAATTATTATTACCATAATGAGGAAGAGACAGACTATGGAGATTATTGAGACATTTGGTCATTATGTGGAAAATCTGACGGATAAAAAGCCTCAGTCAGCCCGCCGGCTGTTAAAAACCGGCTGGGAGGCGCAGAATCTGAAGTTCCGTTATATGCAGGACAAGAGACTGATGCCTGCAGACAGGCATCTTGCAAATCTGATGATGGATACCATGCTGCGGCCCCTTCAGAAACCGGAAGATTCTGTTATTGTAAGTGTTTTTACACCCTGCGAAATGATGCAGGAGGTGGGATTACATCCCTATAATGTAGAGGGATTTTCCTGCTATCTTTCTGCAAGCAAAGCAGAGAGGACGTTTCTGCAGCAGGCAGAGAATCAGGGAATTGCAGAGACACTGTGCAGTTATCACAAGACATTTCTTGGTGCAGCGCAGAAAGGACTTCTGCCAAAGCCTAAATGTATTGTTTATACCAACCTGACCTGCGATGCTAACCTGCTCACCTTCCGTACCCTGGCAGATTTTTACCAGGTACCTGTATTTGCCATTGATGTACCATGGAATCAGACCACAGAGAATGTACAGTATGTGGCAGATCAGTTAAAGGATTTAAAAATATTTCTGGAAAAAAATACAGGAAAAACAATCTCTGAGGACAGATTAAAGGAACGTCTTGCCTGCAGTAAGCGGACTCTGGAGAATTACAAAAAATATCAGCAGATGCGTGCAGACAGATATGTGCCCTCTGATCTGGTCACACCCTTGTATGCAGGAATGACAAACAATATCCTTCTGGGAACAGCAGAAGAAGAGAAGTATACACAGATGCTTCTTGAAGATATTAAGAAAGCACCGGCAGCGAAAGGGAAACACATTTACTGGATGCATACCATTCCATTCTGGTCGGATGCAGTGCGCCAGGAGCTTTGCTTCAGTGAGAAAGCCCAGATCGTAGGATGTGAACTTGCAGAAACCTGTGAGCCGGATTTTGATCCTGAGAACCCCTTTGAAGCAATGGCAGAAAGAATGGTATATCATTCACTGAACGGAAGTGCCCTTAGAAGGATTGAAGCCGGTATCCGCCATGCGAAACAGGCAGGAGCAGACGGTGCTGTGTGGTTTGGACATTGGGGATGTAAACATACGCTTGGTGCGGCACAGCTTGCAAAGAAGAAGTTCGAGGAAGCCGGTCTGCCCCTTTTAATCCTGGACGGTGACGGGTGTGATCGAAGCCATGGAGGAGAAGGACAGACTTCCACCAGGCTGGGAGCTTTTCTGGAAATGCTGGGAGGTGCTGAGAATGAATAAAACTTACTATGTCTGTAAATATACCCCAATTGAACTTCTGGAATCTCTTGGCGGGGAATGTGAGAACTTTAATCATATGCCGGAGGGATTTGACCTGGCCGATCAGGTTTCACATCCCAATATCTGCGGTTTTGGAAAAACACTTCTGGAAGGAGTCATGGAGGGGAAAATCAAGGAACTTGTCCTGGTGAGCTGCTGTGATACTATCCGGAGTGTCTATGACATTCTGCTTGAAAGCGGCAAGCTGGATTTTCTCTATATTTTGGATGTGCTTCACTGTGACAGTGCCTGTAGCAGAGAGCGTATGGCTGTACAGTTAAAAGGGCTGGCGAAGGCTTATGCACAGTACAAAGGCACAGAGTTTGATGCCGGAAAATTCCGGGCTGCTTTCCATGCACAGGAGAAAATCACAAAGTCCCATATTGCAGTGCTTGGCGCCAGAATGGGGCAGGAATTATTTGAAATGACCAGCAAGGCTATGCCTCTTCCTGTAGAGAATGATACCTGCGTGCATAACCGTTCTGTGGGAAATATACTTCCACCGGAGGGTGCTTCTTTTGATGAGCTGATGGACTGGTATGCAGGTGAGATTCTGGGGCAGATTCCATGTATGCGTATGATGGACCCGACAGGTCGTAAGAAGCTTTATAATGATCCGTCTGTTGCGGGGATTATTTATCATACAGTGAAGTTTTGTGATTTTTACAGCTTCGAATATGCTGAGATCAAGAACCATACAGATGTACCTCTTTTAAAAATTGAATCAGATTATACTATTCAGAGCAGCGGTCAGCTTCTTACCAGACTGGAAGCTTTTGCAGAGAGCATTCAGCCTGAAACACTGGAGCAGACCATAGATGGAGACACAAAAGGAGAGAGAAAAATGGGAAAAGGTTATTTCGCAGGGATTGACAGTGGTTCCACCAGTACAGATGTGGTGATTTTAAATAAAGATCATGAGATTGTGACCAGCATTATCCTGCCTACAGGAGCAGGAGCTGCTATCGGAGCAGACCGTGCCCTTGCAGAAGCATTGAAGGAGGCCGGATTGCAGAGAGAAGATATTGATGCGCTGGTTACTACCGGATACGGACGTACAGCTATTAAAAATGGTGATAAGAGTATCACAGAGATCACCTGTCATGCAAGGGGTGCGCATTTCCTGAATCCGGAAGTCCGTACTGTTATTGATATTGGCGGACAGGACAGCAAGGTGATCCGACTGGATGAGAACGGTGCAGTTGCAAACTTTGTTATGAATGACAAATGTGCGGCAGGAACCGGACGATTTCTGGAAATGATGGCACGTACCATGGAAATGAATCTAGATCAGATGAGCGAATGTGGGCTGGAATTCAAAGAAGATATTACAATTTCCAGTATGTGTACAGTATTTGCAGAATCAGAAGTTGTATCACTGATCGCCCAGAATAAGGCAACAGATGATATTGTCCATGGCCTGAATAAGGCGGTTGCCGTAAAGACTGCCGCCCTTACCAGACGTGTGGGCGGTGAGGAGAAATATATGATGACCGGTGGTGTTTCTAAGAATAAGGGTCTGGTAAAGACACTGGAAGAGAAGCTTGGAACAAAGCTGGTGATCAGTGACAAGGCTCAGCTTTGCGGTGCACTTGGCGCAGCACTGTTTGCGGCTGATATGGCTGATGTGTAAATTTTTAGTTACTGTTCACTACGTTCTCAGCAACACGCTTCGCGATGCAGGAAATATGAACCTCCTTGTGCAATGCCCAAGGAGTATCGTTTGCTTCGCAAACTTAATTTATGCTAATCGCATAAATTCGTGCGGTATGTCTCGGGTTTTCTGTGACCTTCGCTCACAAAAAACACCTCGCTGGATATTACCAGTGAACAGTAACGATTTTTATACTTTTTTTATAAAAGTTTAATTTTCTATTGACGAGTTCAAATTTAAGAGCTATAGTATACCACAGTAACAGCAAATTAACGAGGTGAAGTTTGCAGGAAAGAGGAAGCCACACAAAAGGCTATACCCGCCGAAGGAGTAAAACTCTCAGGTTCCCTGGATGCAGGGAAGAACTGCAAATGGATCGTTTCTCTGGAGACACCCGTTAGATCGGGGGCCGAAGGTGCAAATAACACGGAATGCTGATAACTTCCCACAATTGGTTATCTGACCCGTGTCTTGAATCTCTCAGGCAAAAGGACAGAGGATGCTTTATCATCCCCGCTGATTCATATGAACTATATGAACAGTATTTTCTGAACTTCTGATTTTTGAAACGGTCTGTTATTACTTTGTTTCCCAGCTGTACAATATATTACACTTTTTAAAAGAAAAAGGAGATTTATTATTATGTGGGAAGCGATCAATTCTTTTTTGACAACAGTAGACAATCTGGTCTGGGGCGTGCCCCTTATGGTCCTGATCATGGCAGGTGGCATCCTGTTAACTGCCAGACTTGGACTTCTTCAGATGCGAAGACTCCCTCTTGCATTGAAATGGATGTTTAAGAACGAAGAAGAAGGCGATGGTGAGATTTCCAGCTTTGCAGCTTTATGTACAGCACTGAGCGCCACAATCGGAACCGGTAATATCGTCGGTGTTGCAACTGCTGTCTGTGCCGGAGGTCCCGGAGCTTTATTCTGGATGATTCTTGCAGCATTCTTCGGAATGGCAACAAAATTTTCCGAAGGTCTTCTTGCAGTGAAATACCGTGTGGTAGCAGAAGACGGTCACAGCCTTGGCGGTCCTTTCTATTATATTGAGAAAGGTATGGGAACAAAATGGAAATGGCTTGCAAAGATCTTTGCATTCTTTGGTGTATGTGTAGGTCTTTTCGGAATCGGTACATTCAGTCAGGTAAATGGTATTTCCAGTGCAGTTCAGAACTTCTTTGATCCGAACAAATCAAACTGCGTAAATATTCCGTTCCTTGGAGAGTATTCCTGGGCAGTTGTAATTTCTTCCCTGATTCTTGCAGCCTGTGTTGCAGCAATCCTCATCGGTGGTCTGAAACGAATTGCAACAGTCAGCCAGATTATTGTACCGTTTATGGCGGTGATCTATCTGATCTTCAGTGTAGCGCTGATTCTTTTAAATATTACAGAGATCCCGGCAGCTATCGTAACAGTTGTGAAGGGAGCCTTTAATCCGTCAGCAGTGACAGGCGGTGTGGTAGGAACAATGATCGTATCCATGCAGAAAGGTGTGGCTCGTGGTATTTTTTCAAATGAAGCAGGTCTTGGTAGCGCACCTATCGCAGCGGCAGCAGCTCAGACAAAAGAGCCTGTACGTCAGGGTCTTGTAAGTATGACTGGTACATTTATTGATACGATCGTGATCTGTACAATGACAGGTCTTTCCATCGTACTGACAGGTGCATGGCAGGTAGAAGGTCTGGAAGGTGTTCAGGTAACAACCTATGCATTCCAGCATGGACTTCCGATCCCTGGACAGATTTCTGCATTTGTATTAATGATCTGTCTGGTATTCTTTGCATTTACTACAATTCTTGGATGGGATTATTACAGTGAAAGATGTCTGGAATATCTGACAAACGGACATAAGAAAACAATCCTTACATACCGCTGGCTTTACATTCTGGCAGTATTTATCGGACCGTACATGACAGTAAGTGCTGTATGGACGATCGCAGATATCTTCAACGGACTGATGGCGATTCCGAATATGATCGCATTGTTCGCATTAAGTGGAGTGATCGTAAAAGAAACAAAAGCGTTCTTTGCAGCAGAAAAGCATAAAATGTAAGGAATCAAAAGTAATAAAATAACAGAAAACAGTAAATCCTCTGATTATGGAATTTATAGCAATCCTGATCAGAGGATTTTTTTGCTTACATTTGACTGACTATGACTTTTTTGTGCAAAGTGAACCAAAATCAGTCATTATTTTTATGGATTAGTTTGATTGACTTTGAACGAATATGACAGTATACTAAGAACGTAAACAAAAAACAGTCACGAACATGCAGAAAAGACATGACAATATGTACTTTTGGAATCTTTTGGTGCAAGTGAAATAAAGACTCCGAAAGGATACCAATATAAAACAGGAGGGAAAAGAAGAGATGATTTACACAGTGACTTTTAATCCGTCTCTGGACTACATCGTTTCGGTAGATGATTTTAAACTGGGGCTGACAAACAGAACAAGTTCAGAGCTGATGCTTCCGGGGGGAAAGGGAATTAATGTTTCCACAGTCCTTATGAATCTTGGGATTGAGAACATTGCACTTGGATTTACCGCAGGGTTTGTAGGGAAAGAAATTATCCGTAGATTACATGAGATGGGAGTAAAATCTGAGTTCATTCAAATTAGTGAAGGGGTTTCAAGGATCAATCTGAAACTGAAATCTATTGACGGAACCGAGATCAATGGTGCAGGACCGGTGATCAGCAAGGATAAAGTAGAGGAATTGATGAAGAAACTGGAACAGCTTGGAGAAGGCGATGTACTTTTTCTGGCAGGCAGCATTCCATCTTCTATGCCGGATGACATGTATGAACAGATCATGGCAAGGCTGGATGGAAAAGGTGTGATGATCGTAGTTGATGCCACAAAGGATCTTCTGGTCAATGTTCTGAAATATCATCCGTTCCTTGTAAAACCAAATAATCATGAACTGGGCGAGATCTTCGGTGTAGAATTAAAAACAAGAAAAGATGTAATTCCTTATGGAAAGAAACTTCAGGAAAAAGGTGCAAGAAATGTGCTGATCTCCATGGCCGGCGAAGGTGCAGTTCTGGTAGCAGAGGATGGACAGGTATTTGAAGAACCTGCACCAAAAGGCAGGCTGGTAAATGGTGTGGGTGCAGGAGATTCCATGGTAGCAGGATTCGTTGCAGGCTGGATGGAGAAGAAGGATTACGAACATGCATTCCACATGGGAATTGCAGCAGGAAGTGCAAGTGCATTTTCTGAAAATCTTGCAACAAAGGAAGAAATAGAAGCGGTTTATGGTCAGATAACCGGAAAATAATAAAGGAGGAAGAAGAGAGCACAACAGGTATTGGTGAGGGAATTGCCATTCCTCATGGCAAATGTGATGCAGTTAAGAAACCTGGACTTGCGGCAATGGTCATCAAAAATGGTGTAGAATTTGAAGCACTGGATGACGAACCTGTAACCTTATTATTCCTGATCGCAGCGCCGAATACAGAGGATAATATTCACCTGGATGTACTCAGCAAGCTCTCTGTGATGCTGATAGATGAGGAGTTTACAGAATCTCTTCGCAATGCATCTTCAGTAGATGAGTTTATGGATATTATTGACAGGGCAGACAGTGAAAAGAAAGATATTGACGAGAGACTGGCAGATACCGGATCAGCAGAAGGAATTGAAAAAGCTGCAAAAGCAAAGAACTGTTAAGTGCACTTCCGGCAGATCAGAGAGCAAACTTCGGTACCATTACTCCGGTAGCAGCTCTGTTTAAAGGAATCGGTAATACAGCATTCGGATTCATGCTTCCGATCCTTGCCGGATTTATTGCAATGGCAATCGGTGACAGACCGGCACTTGCACTTGGTCTGGTAGGCGGTATGATGGCAGCCAACGGTAAATCTGGTTTCCTTGGAGCTTTGCTTGCAGGTTTCGCAGCCGGATATATTATTCTTGGACTTCGTAAATTATGTGATAAACTTCCCGAAGCACTGGAAAAGATTGCGCCTGTTCTGATTTATCCTGTAGTGGGAATTCTTGTTATGGGATTGTTGATGACATTTGTTGTAGAACCAATTATGGGTGGCATTAATACAGGGTTGAATAATGCCTTGACAGGAATGGGAAGTTCTAGTAAAGTAGTTTTAGGCATAGTGCTTGGTGGAATGATGGCTATTGATATGGGCGGCCCATTCAACAAAGCAGCCTATGTATTCGGAACAGCTGCAATTGCAGCTGGTAACTATGATATTATGGCAGCAGTTATGATCGGCGGTATGACACCTCCCTGTGCAATTGCACTGGCAACACTGCTGTTTAAGGATAAGTTCACAAAAGAAGAAAGAGATGCAGGTCCTACTAACTTTATCATGGGTCTTGCATTTATCACAGAAGGTGCGATTCCGTTTGCAGCGTCTGATCCCCTTCATGTACTTCCTTCCTGTATCGTAGGATCCGCAGTGGCAGGAGCGATTTCCATGGCATTTGACTGTACATTGATGGCACCACACGGTGGAATTTTTGTATTCCCTGTAGTTGGAAATGCAGTTATGTATCTGGTTGCATTGGTTGTGGGAACAGTAATCTCTGCAGTTCTGCTTGGCCTGTTAAAGAAAAAAGCAGCATAAGCAGTGAAATAAAAAAGCAATAATGAAAAAATTAAAATAAAAACATGGAGGATATCAAAATGAAAGAATTTAAGTATGTAGTTACAGACAACGAAGGAATCCACGCACGTCCGGCAGGAGAGCTTGTAAAACTGGTAAAAGGCTTTGAGTCAACTATCTCTATTGAAAAAGAGGGTAAAAAAGTAGACTGCAGAAAACTTCTTGCACTGATGGGACTTGGCGTTAAGAAAGGTCATGAAGTAACATTCACAATTGAAGGCGCTGATGAAGAAGCAGCATACGAAGCAGTAAGCAAATTCATGCAGGAGAACCTGTAATTCACAGAATTAAATATAAGAAACTGACAGACAGGAGATGATGCATTCATCTCCTGTTTCTGTTATAATGAGATATCAGGTTACTGTTCACACACCACTATCCCGCGAGGTGTTTTGGCATGAATATGCCAAAATCCCGAGACATACAAGCCAAAATTCCATTGCCGCAGGCAATCTGGAATGAATTTTGGCTACGTTACTGTGAACGGAGTGAACGGTAACGTAGAATTGCGGGAGCTGCGAAGCAGCGGAGCAATTCGTAGATATCGGAGAAAATAATCAGAAGTAAACAATCAAAGTAAATATATAATGGAGGCAGAAGCATATGCTTACAGAACAGAGATTTGACATTATTCTGAAGCTTCTGGAAGAAAGAAAAAGTATTACAGTAACAGAACTGAGAGAACTTCTGGACGCATCAGAGTCCACAGTGCGCAGAGACATCACTGCACTGGACAAAGCGGGAAAACTTACCAAGGTTTTCGGCGGCGCAGTAGCATTAAATCATAAAGTAACTGCCTATGAACCGACAGTGGCACAGAAATCAGAATTAAATAAAGAAGAAAAGAAGAAGATTGCAAAATATGCAGCCAGCCTGATAACGCCAGATGATTTCGTTTATCTGGATGCAGGAACTACCACTGGCCTGATGTTGGAATATCTGGCGGGTGCAAGGGCTGTTTTTGTCACAAATGCAGTATCCCATGCCCAGACTCTGGCAAAGATGGGAATCCGGGTTTACCTGATCGGAGGAGAACTTAAGAGTTCAACAGAGGCAGTCGTAGGCAGTCAGGCGATGCAGATGATCCAGATGTATCATTTTACAAAGGGCTTCTTCGGAACCAACGGGATCACCAGAAGAGAAGGCTTTACCACACCGGATACCAGTGAAGCAATTGTAAAGAGTACTGCAATGAAGCAGTGCAAAGATGTATATATCCTGACAGATAAGTCAAAGTTTGGAGAAGTAAGTTCTGTGACATTCGGCGGGTTTACAGATGCTAAAATTCTTACAGAAGAGATTCCGAAGGAGTATCAGGATAGCAAAAATATTCTGAAAGTGGAATAAATAATTGATCAGAATGCCGTCGGCAGGTAGAGTAGGCAGGAATGATATTTAGATTGGAGAGATGTGGGATGAAGTTTGCGCATATTGGAGATCTGCATATTGGAAAAAGGGTGCATGATTTTTCCATGCTGGAGGATCAGAGATATATTCTGGATCAGATGATCAAAATTTTTGAGGAACAGAAAGTTGATGGAGTTCTGATAGCAGGGGATGTTTATGACAAGACAGTGCCGTCGGCAGAGGCAGTGCAGCTGTTTGATGAATTTATTACAGGACTGGCTAAAGCTGAGATTCCTGTGTACATGATCAGTGGAAATCATGATTCAGCAGAAAGGCTTTCCTTTGGAGCAAAGCTGTTTGAAAGCAGTGATATTTATATTTCGCAGGTTTATGATGGAGAGATGAAAAGGATTGTGTTAAAAGATCAGTATGGACCAATATCTGTATATCTTCTGCCTTTTTTGAAACCTGCGGCAGTACGCCATGCTTTGCAGAGGGATGACATTAATACTTATGAAGAGGGTGTTATGGCTGCTCTGCAGGAGTGTGAGATCGATGCGACACAGAGAAATGTGCTGGTGGCACATCAGTTTGTGACCGGAGCAGACAGAAGTGACTCAGAAGAAACATGGGTTGGCGGTCTTGACAATGTCAGTGCGGAAGTATTTAAGGATTTTGACTATGTGGCACTGGGACACATCCACAGACCTCAGAAAATGGGGAGAGAGACCTTGCGTTACAGTGGGACGCCGCTTAAGTATTCTTTTTCGGAAGCAGATCATAAAAAGTCGGTAACGATTGTGGAGCTTCTGGAGAAGGGAAATGTGAGGGTCAGTACAGTACCCTTGATTCCCAGACGGGATATGCGTAAGCTGAGGGGAACCTATATGGATGTGACGGCGAAGGATCATTATACTGCTGAAAATAAGATGGATTATCTTCAGATTACCCTGACAGATGAGGAAGATGTGCCGGGGGCACTTCAGAAGCTGCGTACTGTTTATCCCAACCTGATGCGTCTGGAATATGATAATAAACGAACACGTGAGAATCGGGAGGTTCAGGCAGTGGAGGCTCAGGAACAGAAGTCAGAGCTGGAGCTGTTTGAGGAGTTTTATGAACTGTTAAATAATGAACCTATGAAAGAAGAGCAGACAGAGTTTGTGGAGAAACTGATCCAGGATCTGAAGGAGGTGCGCGTATGAAACCATTGAAGCTGACATTATCTGCATTTGGTCCATATGCGGATGAGACTGTGATCGATTTTACACAGCTTGGAGGACAGGGACTTTTTTTGGTGACCGGAGATACGGGAGCAGGAAAAACGACGATCTTTGATGGGATTACATTTGCGTTGTACGGGGAGACAAGCGGAGGAGTCCGGGAGGCATCCATGCTCAGAAGCAAGTATGCAAAACCGGAAACACCTACCTATGCGGAATATATTTTTGAATATAAAGATGCAGTGTATACAGTGAAGCGAAGCCCGGATTATGAGCGCCCAAAGACCAGAGGTACCGGAATGACCACCCAGAAAGGGGAAGTATTGCTTACTTTTTCTGATGGAAGAGCTCCTGTGACAAAGCTGAAGGAAGTGAATCAGACAGTTACTGATCTGATCGGGTTAGATATGAAGCAGTTTACGCAGATTGCTATGATCGCACAGGGAGATTTCAGGAAATTGCTGCTGGCTGACACAGAGGAACGCAGCAACATTTTCAGAAAGCTTTTCCATACGGATATTTATAAGGTGATTCAGGAAAAATTAAAATTCGAGGCCGGTGGTCTGGACAAGGCGTATAAAGAGCTGTTGAGAAGTATCCGCCAGTATACGGAACAGGTCAGATATTCTACAGAAGACCAGTTGGGACAACAGTGGATATTGATGGAGAAGAATGGCTTTGAGGGAAATCTGGAAGAAGGTCTGGAAATCCTGGAGCAGTTTCTGAAGGTAGATAAAGAGACGCTGAAAAATTTGAATAAGCAGATCAAAGAGAATGATACAGAACTGGAAAAAGTAAATCAGCTTTTGGGAAAGGCTCATAAAGAAGCAGATGCAAAGGCAAGGAAGGAACAGCTTCTGCAAGAGAAAGAGGTATTGCTTCCGCGGTTGGAACAGGCACAAAAAGATGCGGAAAATGGGGCAAAGGAACCGGAGGAGATCCAACGCCTGATGCTTTCCATACAGAAAGAAAAAGAGAATCTGGAGCGTTATACAAATCTGGAAAATCTGCTCAGAGAAACAGAAAAGGTTTCCCTGCAGATAGAAAAGCTGGGAACGGACAGTACTGCGCTGCAGAATCGTCAGAAAGAAATGAAAGCTGTTCTTGAAGAAAAACAAAAAGAATATCAGACAACAGACGGTGCAGAAAAAGAAAAAGCAGAAACAGATTTCCGGAAAGAGAAGATAGATACTCTTTATGCAGGAATTTATAAGAACTGCGGAAATCTGGAGTTTCTTCAGACAAAAATCAGTGAACTGAAAATACAGTCCGGGCAGGAAGAACAATTTGTGAAACAGATAAAAAAGGATCTGACTGATCTGGAAGAGAAAATTGTTTCCTGTGGGAATCTGGAAATCAAAGAAAACAGTCTGGTCATACGTTTGCAGCAGATAGAGAAAATAGAAGATCAGCAGAAACGGTATCAGGATCTGGAAAAGGAAGCAGAGAGAAAAAAGAAGGGTTATCTGACCGCTTCTCAGAAACGGACAGAAATAAAAGAAATCCTGAACAAAATGGAGCAGGCCTATCTGGATGGGCAGTCAGGTATACTGGCAGCAGATCTTCAGGATGGGATGCCATGCCCGGTATGTGGTTCTGTTCATCATCCAAAGCTTACGCAGATTCCGAAGGAAGTTCCCACAGAAGAACAGCTGAAAAAACAGAAAAAGTTAACAGAGGCTGCAGAAAAAGTGGCATCTGACGCAAGTGTGCAGGCAGGAGAGGCAGCAGGACTGGTGCAGCGTTGCAGGGAAGAACTGACAGAAGGGGTTAAAAGCTATGCAGCACAGTTTCTGCCACAAGAGGAAGCCGAAGAGATACTTCGAAAGGAACTTCCTGATCATGAATTATGTTTATTTGTAAAAAATCAGGAAAGCAGTGTACAGACAGGATTAGAAGAAATTCAAAAACAGAAAAAAGCTTATCAGGATCTGTTGAAGAAAAAGGAAGAGTTCATCACACAGTCAGAACAGCATGCAAAAGAATTTCAGAAATTACAGATCAGTCTTGAAAAAAGGAAGAGTCAGCTGGAGAGTATCCAGGAACAGCTGCAGAACCAATTGGAGGAACCTGTACTGACATGGATTCATGAAGAAGATACAAGACAGAGGATGAAAACTGATCCGGAACTGTCACAGGATCACAGCAGTGAAACAGTGTATCAAAAGGAAACCTGTAATGTATCACAGGCTTTGCTGCAGGGAAAGAAAGCAGCAGAATGGCTGAATCAGCAGCAGAATATTCTGGAACAGAAACAAAAGGATCTGACAACACTTCTGGAACAGAGAAAACTTCTGGAAATGCAGATTGGTAAGACTCAGACAGAACTCACAACGATTACAGACCAGATCAATCAGAATCAGCAGCAGACAGCAGCAGAGAAATCCAGATATGAGCAGATGCAGAAGCAGAGAGAGAACATGGAAAAAGAGCTGGGTGAAAGGACAAAGGAAGAAATCCTGTCTCAGATCCAGCTTAAGACTGAGAAACAAAAGAAGCTTGAAATACATTACAAAACAGTAACAGAAGCGAGAGAGGTATTAGAAAAGAGAATGACAGAGCTGGATTCTGTAATTGCATCTCTGACAGAACAGCTAAAAGAATCCATAAGTATTTCAGCTGAGGAACTGAATGCTCAGAAAAAAAATTTTGCACAGCAAAAGAAAGCACTTTCAGCAAACCGTGATGAAATCCATGCCCGTCTGGAAATAAACAGTGACATGTATGAAAAAATCCGCAGACAGCAGACAGAACTTCTGAAAACGGAAACCCGCTGGAAGTGGATGAAATCTCTCTCAGATACTGCCAATGGTACGATTACAGGTAAAGCAAGGATCATGTTGGAAACTTATATCCAGATGCAGTACTTCGACCGCATTCTTGGGCGTGCCAATATCCGTCTGATGACCATGAGCAGCGGCCAGTATGAGTTAGTCCGCAGGAAAGAAAACAAGAGCAGGGTAGGGAAAACCGGTCTGGAACTGGATGTAGTAGATCATTACAATGGAACTGTTCGAAGTGTCAAGACCTTATCAGGTGGAGAAACATTTCAGGCATCCCTGTCTCTGGCACTGGGACTTTCTGATGAAATTCAGTCAAGCTCCGGTGGAATCCAGCTTGATACCATGTTTGTGGATGAAGGTTTCGGATCTTTGGATGAAGATGCCCTTGATCAGGCAATCCGCGCATTGAAGGATCTCAGTCAGGGAAGCAGACTGGTGGGGATTGTTTCCCATGTAGCAGAGCTGAAAGAACGTATTGATAAGAAGATCATAGTAACAAAGAAACGGACAGAAGATGGAGTTGGAAGTACGATCTGTATAGAAGGTTGAGATTTTATGGTCAAGCGGATAAAATTATCCGCTTCGCTATGCGGCGCTACATCGAATAACTGTTTCACAGTGTATCAGAAGGAGTTGTCACTCCTCCTGATACAAGCAAGTCCCTACCCATTGCTTATTGTTTTTTGCAACCGACCTCGGGGACTTACTTGATTTCGGTTAAAAAAGGCAGTTACTAAAAAAGTTATACAAAATTAACTTGACAGAATACCAGAGATAGTATATATTAAGTTATGAAGTTAGACATAAATAACTCAAACTGCTGAACGATCTGTTGAAGGTCTTTTTACAGCAGTAATTCAAGCTTTGCAGCAAACAAAAGCAATAAAATGTTTCGTAAAGCTTTATTTTTTGATAGATAGTTGGCGTTGTCTAACTAATATTCTGCCATTGAGAAAGGAATCATAACATGCTGGAGAAATCTGTGATCGAACATTGTTCACCTACATTAGCATCTATTAAAACCGGAAATCTTTTTACATATAAATATGAATCTGAGGAAGAATTATGGGAAAGCGTGGAAGGCTTTAATGAATGTGTAAGAGAAAAAGGCGTTTCCCTCACAGTACTTCGCAGGAGTGAGAAAAAGGCGCTGATTTATGTCTGCCGGCTCTCAAGCCTTGAAAGAGATCTGAAGAAACCTGGTGTTGCGAATTTCATAAAGAAGTATGGGTATGAGAGTACAGATCCTGCATATGCACTTGAGAGACTGAGAAGCCGCCTGGCCCAGAGAGAAGATTTTCCTCATGAAATCGGATTATTTCTGGGATATCCGCTGGGAGATGTGATCGGATTTATCAAGAATGCAGGGCAGAACTGCAAATGTGTAGGTTGTTGGAAGGTTTACTGCAATGAATGTGAGGCAATAAAGGCTTTTGCCAGATTTAAGAAATGTACCAGCGTGTATGTACGTCTCTGGAATCAGGGAAGAAGTGTACGTCAGCTGACGGTGGCAGCGTAAGGAAGAAGCTATATACAGTAATATAGCAGGGATGGATAGTTCGTTTAAGAATCAGTATAATAGAAAAGCCGTATGACTTTTTATTATAATATAAATCATGGCTTTGCGGCAAAGAAAAAGGCAGAGCAAATTTAAGGAGGATTTTAATCATGAGTAAAGTAGCAGTTGTATATTGGAGCAGCACAGGAAACACAGAAGCAATGGCAAACGCAGTTGCAGACGGAATCAGGGAAAAAGGCGGCGAAGCTGTTCTTCATACCTGTGAGGATTTTGACGGTTCTAAAGTTGCTGAATATGATGCAATCGCTTTCGGATGCCCTGCAATGGGAGATGAAGTTCTCGAAGATACAGAATTCGAGCCAATGTTTGACGGATGCAAAGATGCCCTGAAAGGCAAGAACATCGCTCTGTTTGGTTCTTATGGATGGGGAGACGGCGAATGGATGCGTAACTGGGAAGAGTCCTGTAAAGAAGCAGGTGCAAATCTTGTATGCGACAGCGTGATCTGCCAGGAAGAGCCAGATGATGAAGCTACAGATGCTTGCAAAGCTTTAGGTGCTGCATTAGTATAATAGAATAAGTAAGAATTGTTTTAGGGACTGCCAGTGTACAAATGGGCAGTCCTTTTTATTTTTGTTTGGAAATATTTTAGGAAAATAAGCGGGAATCCTCGGTAATTCAGTTACCGAGATGAAAGCGTAGAATTGTGCATATCTGCACAGTAACGTAAAAAATACAGATAAATAATAGACAGGAGATGATGCATTCATCTCCTGTTTATGTTACAATGAATATGATAAATATGGGAGTTGTTCAGTAATGGAGCAATTTGCAGATATCAGGGTGGATAGAGTGAATATACAGATGGAGGCAGAAGATGCTGACAGAACAGAAATTTGACATTATCTGAAAAAGGAGAGAGAAAATGAGTCTAAAAATTGAAAAGAAAAATGAAGGAACAAAAGATACGGTATTTTTGACCGGGAGATTAGATACAGCAACTGCACCTGAATTGGATACTTTTGCCGAGAAAGAGTTGATCAATACTCAGGAACTTGTATTGGATTTTGCAGGGCTTGAATATATTTCATCAGCCGGCCTGCGTGTTATTCTGAAAATGCAGAAATTTATGAATGTAAAAGGAACTATGAAATTGATTCATGTGAGTGATATCATACAGGATGTATTCGATATTACGGGATTTGCAGACATACTGTCAATCGAATGACTGTGGTTGTAAAGATACAGAACTGCACAGCGAAAAGGGGGATTCTATTTACCTGAACTGAATGAAGGAAGGAGAAGTGGATTTGAAAAGTATTACAGAAGAAGCAAAAATAGAGAATATAGCGGTAATTACAGATTTTGTAAATTCCATACTGGAAGCAAATGGATGTTCTGCAAAAGTACAGATGGAGATAGATATTGCGATAGATGAGATATTTGGCAATATTGCCTATTATGCTTATACGCCAAAAACTGGAGAGGCAACTGTACAGGTTGAAATAAAGAATTTTCCTGAAAGACTGGAACTGACGTTTATAGACAAAGGCATTCCTTATAATCCATTAGAAAATAAAGATCCGGATGTTACCCTGGATATAGAAAAAAGAAAAATCGGGGGGCTTGGAATTTTTCTGGTTAAGGAAATGATGGATGAGGTTTCATATGAATATGCAGACGGGAAAAATATATTGAAATTAAAAAAGAATTTATAGATTTCATACATTGTAAGTGTATATTGCTATTCATGAACTTTTGAATAACTGCGCGTCGCATTATAGTTACTGTGGAGTGGACAGCAGCGATTTATGTGCTCATATGTTGCAAAATGACAGAAAAGAGGAGTTTTTGCGCATGACAATTCGGAAAATGTATGATATGATGAACTTATAAATATCAATTTGTAACTGTAAAAATATTATATTGTAAAAAAACACACACAATTACCCGCAAAATAAGAAATTTAGACGCAAGATTGTTCGAGAAATCAACTTGTCGGCACACTAACAGGAAATATGGGTAGAAAATATCTGTAAGAAATATGTATAAAATAATATGTAATCAGGAAGGAGATATAAATTATGGGATTGATCAAAGCAGCAGCCGGTGCATTTGGCGGAACAATGGCAGATCAGTGGAAGGAGTTTTTTTACTGCGATGCAATAGATAAAGATGTTCTGGTTGTAAAGGGTGAGAAGAGAGTAGGCGGACGTTCTTCCAACAAAAAAGGCAGTGATAATATTATTTCAAGCGGTTCCGGAATTGCTGTTGCAGATGGTCAGTGTATGATCATCGTAGAACAGGGAAAGGTTGTGGAGGTTTGTGCAGAACCCGGACAGTTTACCTATGATGCATCCACAGAACCAAGTATTTTTGCCGGAAGTCTGGGAGAGGGGATCCACAGGACTTTTGATACAGTAAAGAAGCGTTTTACATTTGGCGGCGATACAGGCAAAGACCAGAGGGTTTATTATTTTAATACAAAAGAACTGGTAGATAATAAATTCGGAACAGCAAATCCAATCCCATTCCGGGTAGTTGACAGAAATATCGGTCTTGACATAGATGTATCTGTGCGCTGTAATGGAGTATATTCTTATAAGATTGTCGATCCGCTCCTGTTTTATACAAATGTGTGCGGAAATGTTGAACAGCAGTATGACAGAGAAGAAATTGAAGTTCAGTTAAAGACAGAATTTGTAAGTGCTCTTCAGCCTGCATTTGCAAAAATCTCAGAACTTCAGATCCGTCCAAGTGCCATTCCGGGACATGTTCTGGAATTATGCGATGCCATGAATGAAGCCCTTACGAAAAAATGGCAGCAGACCAGAGGTCTTGCGGTTGTTTCCATTGCCATGAATCCTGTGACTCTTCCGGAAGAGGATGCACAGCTTATCAAAGATGCACAGAAGAATGCCATTCTCAGAGATCCGACTATGGCAGCAGCGACACTTGCCGGTGCTCAGGCAGATGCAATGAAATCAGCAGCCTCCAACACTGCAGGTGCTATGACCGGATTTATGGGAATGGGCATGGCAGGCCAGGCAGGTGGAGCGAATATGCAGAATCTCTATCAGATGGGGGCACAGCAGCAGGCAGCACAGCAACAGGCAGCACAGAATATGCAGCCGGCATCCGGGGCAGGAACATGGAAATGTGAATGTGGTGCAGAGAATACAGGAAAATTCTGCTCTGAATGTGGTAAACCGAAACCGCAGCGGGAAGAGTGGATATGCAGCTGCGGCGCAGTAAATACCGGTAAATTCTGTTCTGAATGCGGAAGCCCAAGACCGACCGGAAAGTGGACATGCAGCTGTGGTGCGGTAAATACAGGAAAGTTCTGTGCAGAATGTGGAAAGCCAAGACAGTAAAATACAGCAGGGGGAGAAATGTCTATGTCTGATCTGAGAGAATATAAATGCCCTGCCTGTGGCGGTGCAATAGAATTTGACAGTAAGTCCCAGAAAATGAAGTGTCCATACTGTGATACAGAATTTGAACTGGAAACATTAAAAGAACTGGATGCGCAGATGGAGCGTGAAGCCGGACAGCAGGATGATCTGTCAGGATGGCAGACAGATGCCGGTGGAGAATGGCAGGAAGGTGAGACAGATGGAATGAATGTCTATACCTGTCAGTCCTGTGGTGGTGAGATTATCGCAGATGAGAATACAGGAGCATCAAATTGTCCGTATTGTGGAAATCCCGTAATTATGACAGAGAAGTTTAAAGGTGCATTAAGGCCGGATCTGGTGATTCCGTTCAAATTGGATAAGAAAGCGGCAAAAGAAGCATATTACAGGCATATTAAGGGAAGAACATTTTTGCCAAAAGCATTTCGCAGGGAAAATCATATTGATGAGATTAAGGGGCTATATGTTCCGTTCTGGCTTTTTGACGGGGATGTTGATGCTGATGTGCGTTATAAGGCGACAAAGGTAAGAATGTGGAGTGACCATGATTATGATTATACGGAGACCAGCTACTATTCTGTGGAGCGAAGCGGAGAGATGACATTCGTTTCTGTACCTGTAGATGGATCAGAAAAGATGGCAGATGATTTGATGGAATCCATTGAACCATTTAAAATTTCAGAGTCTGTGGATTTTCAGACCGCATATCTTTCCGGATATCTGGCAGATAAGTATGATGTCAGTGAAAAAGAGAGCATCAACAGGGCACATGACCGTATGAAAAAGAGCGCAGAGGAAGTACTGGCAGATACAGTGAAGGGTTATGCTTCTGTTGTTCCCGAAAATACAAACGTAAATATTTCAGGCGGAAAAGCACAGTATGCACTGTATCCGGTATGGATTCTGAATACAACATGGAAAGATAAGAAATATATATTTGCAATGAACGGACAAACCGGAAAAATGACAGGAGACCTTCCGATTGACAGGGGAATTTATTTGAAATGGCTTGCCGGACTGACCGCTGTATTTACGGTTGTTTTGTGCCTTGCCGGACTGCTGATTTTTTAAGGGAGGACGAAAGATATGCTGAAGAAAAAGATCATACCTGTATTTCTGGTTTCTGTCCTTACTGTATCAGGTACAACAGGATTTGTGACGGAAGCATTTTCAGAAAATGTTTATGCGGCAGAAGAAGTGCATACAGAAAGGCTGGCAGATTTTGCAGATCTGTTAGATGATGGGCAGGAAGAAGAACTGGAGGCGAAACTGGATCAGGTCAGCGAGGACTACGGCTGTGATGTTGTGGTTGTCACAGAGGAGACTCTGGATGGTGCAGTTCCGCAGGATTATGCAGATGATTTCTTTGATTATAATGACTATGGCATGGGAGAGGACAAGAGTGGTATATTGTTTTTGATAACCATGTCAGAACGTAAGCGGTGTATCTCCACACATGGAGAGGCTATTCAGATTTTTACTGATGCAGGACAGGAATATATGACGGATAACTTTGTGTCATATTTATCCGATGGTGAGTATTATGAGGGCTTTATGAAGTTTGCTGATCTGTGCGAAGAATTTATCATTCAGGCACAGAGCGGAGAACCGTACGATGTAGAAAATCTGCCAGAGGAAACCATCCCTTTTTATATGATATTTCTCATTTCGCTTGTGGTCGGATTTGTGATCGCGCTGATCGTAACCGGAGTAATGAGAAGCCGGATGAAGACTGTACATATGAAGCCGGATGCAGCAGATTATATGAAAGACGGAAGTCTTCATATTAACAGAAGCCGGGATATATTTCTGTATCATCAGGTCACACGTACGGCGAAGCCGAAGGAAGAGAGTTCCGGTGGCGGTGGAAGCAGTACCCATACAAGTTCTTCGGGTGAGACGCATGGGGGTTCCAGTGGATCATTTTAACTGACTGGCATGACATATAAAAATCCTGATCTTTTATATTATTTTATGGGATAACCATAAAATGACAGGAAAGATTGGGATTTTATTTTGCGCAAAATTACGGATACCGGTTGCAAGACATCAGAGAATATGATACAGTACAAGGTGGTTTGTTTTGTGTAGAGACAGTTGTCCGGCAAAAAGAAAATAAACTGCGAAGCGGATTGCAAATATCCGCCTGACGATAACAGATTTCTGCACAAAAGAATTATAAAATGAAATAAAAAACAGAAATAATGGAGAGGACATGAAAAAATACGTTGATAATTTTATGCAATACCGGTTTCTTTTGTCAGAACTGGTAAAAAAAGGGATTAAGCTGAAATACAGACGTTCTTATCTGGGAATGATATGGTCTATGTTGGAGCCGCTGCTTACCATGATCGTGCTTACAATTGTATTTGGTACTTTGTATGGAAATACAGACAGGACCTTTCCTGTATATATCCTGACCGGACGACTCCTGTACAGTTTCTTTTCACAGTCCACCAAGGCCGCTTTGAAATCTATACGTCAGAACTCGGCAATGATCAAAAAGGTATATGTACCCAAATATTTGTATCCGCTGTCCAGTGTGCTTTTTAACTATGTGATCTTTCTGATCTCACTGATCGTACTGGCAATGGTGAGTGTGATACTTGGTGTAAAGCCTACGTTCTATCTGCTTCAGGCACCAATCGCACTGATACTGATTCTTATTATGTCATATGGATGCGGAATGATCCTGGCAACAATAGGTGTATTTTTCAGAGATATGGAATATCTCTGGTCTGTAGCACTTATGCTGGTTATGTATACATGTGCGATTTTCTATTATCCTGAAAAGCTTTTGAAGAGTGGATGGGCATGGATACTGAAATATAACCCATTGTATTGTGTGATTGATATTTTCAGATGTTCAGTATTTGGAAAAGCGATGAATATTCATTATTTTGCATATGCACTTATCTTTTCCGTTGTGGCAATGGTGATTGGATTATTCTGCTTCAAGAAGAAACAGGATGATTTTATTCTTTACATCTGAGAACTGAGACAGAAAGCTGCAGGGCAGCGGAACGAATTATTTTTGAAAAATAAGGAGAAAAAATGAGCAAACAACCAGCGATTATTGTTGATAATGTGAGTATGAAATTTAATCTCAGCAAAGAGAAAGTAGACAGTCTGAAAGATTATATTATCAAGTCAATTAAAAAAGAGATTAAATATAATGAATTCTGGGCTTTGCAGAATGTGAGCTTTACAGTGGAAAAAGGAGACAGGGTAGGAATCCTCGGACTGAATGGTGCAGGAAAGAGTACTCTTCTTAAGGTTATCGCAGGCGTTTTCAAACCAACAGAAGGTTCAGTTACAAAACATGGGAAGATGGTTCCGCTTCTGGAACTGGGTGCAGGATTTGATCAACAGTATACAGGAAAGGAAAATATTTATCTTTACGGAGCAATGCTTGGATATTCCAAAGAATTTATTGATGAGAAGTATGATGAGATCGTGAAATTTTCCGAATTGAAGGATTTTATTGATGTGCCGATCAAGAACTATTCATCAGGTATGAAATCCAGACTTGGATTTTCGATTGCTACAGTGGTTTCTCCCAAAATTCTGATATTGGACGAGGTATTATCTGTAGGTGATGCGAAATTCCGTAAGAAGAGTGAGAAGAAAGTACTCAGCATGTTTGATTCGGGTGTAACAGTGTTGTTTGTCTCTCATTCTCTGGCACAGGTTCAGAGAATCTGTAATAAGGCGATGATCCTTGAAAAAGGAAAACTGATCGCTTACGGAGATATTGATACGATTTCTAAACAGTATGAGAAAATGACTAACTGACAGGGACAGACAGAGATATCTGTCTGACAGAGAAAAAATTTAAGAAGTCAGAAATATCCGGAGGAGTATATGACAAACGGATTAAAAAAAGAAGATTCAGCAGCTTTAAAAGGTCTTGCAGTGTTACTGCTGATCTTTCACCACTGCTACCGTCTTGCAGACAGAATCGAAAGATATCAGGTGGATCTGTGCGGGCTGACAACAGAACAGCTTGTTGCTATTGCGGAATGCTGTAAAATCTGCGTGGCAATATTTGCATTTGTATCCGGTTACGGGCTGATGTATGGATATTCGGCTAAAATGAAAAATAAAGAAAAGTATGCAGTATCAGAATGGATATCCGGACATCTTCTTTCTACTATGTCCGGATTCTGGTTTACTGCAGCTGTATCCTATCTTATTTACTTTGGACTTGGACTTAAGGATCCGAGCAAGTGGGGAGAAACCTTTTATGAAAGAGGATTCGCCGTATTTGCAGATATACTGGGAATCTCCAGACTTTTGGAGACTGAAAGTCTTAACGGGGCATGGTGGTATATGAGTGCTGCGTTTGTATTTATTATATTGCTTCCTCTGTTAGATGGGACGATTGAGAAATTTGGAGGCATATTCTGTATTGCAGTTATCTTTTTGCTTCCGAGAATTTTAGGTATTGGATTTCAGGGAGGCTCAAAGCCATATTCATTTCTTTTGATATTTGTGGCAGGAATGTTATGCTGTAAATATAATTTCTTTCAAAAATTGCATGAATACAGGCGGAAAAAATTAAAATTCATCTGTTTGTCTGCTTTACTGTGTGCCGGCTTTTTCCTGTACCATAAAATCGACCTGAAAATTTTCTGGGAATTCCGGTATGCACTTGTTCCATTCCTGCTGATTCTCTTTTGCGTTGAATATTTGTTCAGGATTACGCCTGTATCCTTGTTCCTTCAGTATCTGGGCAAGCATTCCATGAACATTTGGCTGGTACATACATTTGTGAGAGATTCTCTGGGAAAATATGTATTTGCATTAAAAAAATTCTGGCTGATTCCTGTTGCAGTTCTTGTGATTTCGCTGGGAATCAGTTACTGCCTGGATTTTCTTAAGAAGATTACAGGATATCAGAAACTGATACGGCTGTTAAAGAAAAAGGTGACGGAACATTATGCGGTACGGGAATGATTTTTCGAGAGGATCGCAATAGGATTCAGAGTGGACAATAGTGACGGATGGGAGAGCGTATCATGAAAATACTGCAGATTGGAATGGGAAATGTTGCCGGAGGTCTGGAAGCATTTGTGATGAATTACTATAGAGTTCTGGTGCATATGGATATACAGTTTGATTTTGTGTGTATGTATGATAAAATTGCATATGAAGAGGAAATCAGGAAACTGGGTGGAAGGATCTACTATATTCCAAATGTAAAAAAGAACTATCAGGGCTATATAAAAGAACTGAAAAAAATATTAAAAGAAACAAAATATGATGCAGTACATGTAAATATGCTTTCAGCTGCAAATATTGTTCCGTTACGTGTGGCTCATACAATGAAAGTGCCAAAGATAATTGCGCACAGCCACAGTTCTTCCTGTCCTGGACTGATCAGAAAAATCATGGACAACTGGAACAGACCAAAGATTGCAAAATATGCTACTGACAGGATTGCATGCGGAGAAATGGCGGGCAGGTGGCTGTTTGGAGATAAAGCTTTCCAAAGCGGTCAGGTTACGTTGATCAATAATGCCATTCAGGCAGAGAAGTTCAGTTTTTCAGAAAAAGACAGAGATTCACTCAGAAAGGAATTGGGATGGGAAAATAAAACAGTGATCGGTCATGTAGGAAGATTTGATATTCCGAAGAATCATGACAGAATGCTTGATATTTTCCAACAGATCGTTTCCGAAAAAAAAGATGTGATGCTGTGTCTGGTAGGTCCAAAGGAAGGTCTGTACAAAGAGATAAAAGAGAAAACAGTGCAGAAAGGACTGGAAGATAAGGTATATTTTGCCGGTAAACAGGAGAATATCCGCAGGTATTTATCTGCTATGGATGTTTTTCTGTTTCCGTCTGTTTTTGAAGGTGTGCCATTTGCGCTTATTGAAGCCCAGGCAAATGGACTTGCCTGCGTAATGTCAGAGGCGGTGTCTGAGGAGGCAGTTGTTTTTCCTGAGAGAGTCAGACGGCTGTCACTTGACAGAGATAATATACAGTGGGCGGCAGCAGTGATGGCAATGAGTTCTATGAACAGAGAAGCGGCTGATCTGATAAAGATGCGGCTGTCAGATGCGCATTTTAACATTGAGACAGAGGCAAAACGTTTGAAAGATTTATATTATCATACGAGGTAAATTACAGATGGACAAGATTGATTTTGTATTGCCGTGGGTGGATGGATCAGACTCAGCCTGGATAAAGCAGAGAAATGAGTATCTGGGAATTAAAAATGACCAGACACAGGACAGCAGATTTCGGGACTGGGAAAATCTGCAGTACTGGTTCAGAGGTGTTGAAAAATTTGCTCCATGGGTGAATCATATATATTTTGTGACATGGGGGCATATCCCTTCCTGGCTGAATACAGATCATCCGAAACTGACAGTTGTAAAACACGAGGATTATATTCCGAAGCAGTATCTGCCCACATTCAGCAGTCATCCCATTGAACTGAATATGCATCGGATCCGAGGTTTATCCGAACAGTTTGTATATTTTAATGATGATACCTTCATCATAAATAAAATGGAACCGGAAGACTTTTTCAGAAATGGTCTTCCAAGAGACTATTGTATAGAAACAGCGTTGGTACAGGATGATATCAATAATCCGTTTGCCTGCATTCTTATGAACAATGCGGCACTTGTAAATATGCATTATTCAAAGAGAGAAGTGATTGGCAGAAACTGGAAAAAATGGTTTCATCCTGCATATGGAAAAATGGTATTCAGAAATATGCTGATGCTTCCGTACAGGGAGTTTTCCAGTTTTAAATATTCTCATATCTCAAGCTCTTTTTTGAAGAGTACCTTTGAAGAAGTGTGGAGGGAAGAAGGCGAAGTGCTGGACAGAGTATGCAGGACACGATTCCGTTCTCGGGGGGATGTAAATCAGTATGTGATGAAATACTGGCAGTATATGGAGGGAAAATATGAACCTCAATCACCGAAAATCGGGAAATTTTTTACCATAGGTCTTCACGACCGGCAGATACATGATGTACTCAGAAATCAGAAGTGTAAAATATTGTGTATAAATGATACGGAAAATATAGGAGATTTCAGACAACAGAAAAGAAATATCAAAGATTCTTTTGAGAGTATCCTTCCCGAAAAGTCTGCATTTGAATTATCTTACAAAGATTCCGGAGGCATGTATGACAAAAAGTGCGATTAAAAAATATACGGAAAGGCTGGGCTTTTTCGGAATGATCCTGCACTATATCGGTCGTTTTATGACAAAAACAGAGCAGCAGGTCATTGGAAAGCTGACTGTGCGTTTTGGAAAAGTAAAGAAAAACCGGCTTGTGTTTAAAAATCGGGAAATGATGGACTGCACAGATAATCCGGAAGCTTTTTATGAATATCTTATAAGTTCCGGGTATAATAAAAAATATGAGATCATCTGGCTGGTCTCTGAAAAAAGAAAATTCAGAAATCAGAATACCGGAAATGTAAAATTTGTAACTGCTGAAAATAAATATGGATGGAGCAGTCCGCTGGCATATTATTATGGTGCTACAGCCGGATTTTTCTTTTATTCTCATAACAGTGCAGGACTGAACAGGTATCGGTGTAAAGGACAGACAGTTGTAAATCTGTGGCATGGGTGCGGTTATAAAGATGCAGAGCAGGGAAAGAAAAAACAGAATATAAAGCCTGATTTTGACTATGCACTTGTTCCCGGACCGGTATTTGTGAAAACGAAATCCGGACTATGGAACTGCGAACCGGACAGGCTGTTAATGATGGGATATCCCAGATATGACTGGATGCTGCATCCGTCAATGAGTAAGGATGAAATTCTGGACAGTCTGTTCGGATGGAAAGGGAAAAAAGTTGTTCTGTGGATGCCGACTTTCAGAAAAAGTGATCTGGGAGGGTGTGCGGAAAATGAAATTGAGCTTCCCTGTCAGCTTCCGGCAATACAGGATATGAACGAGCTGAAAGAACTGGACAGTTATCTAAGGGAGCAGGAGATTATTCTGATCATAAAGAAGCATCCGCTTCAGACGGAATGGGATGAGAATGAACAGGAGTTTACCAATATACGTTATGTTGCGGAAGCCCTGTTGGAGAAAAAACAGATAAAACTTTATGAACTGATAGGGATCAGCGACGGTCTGCTCTCTGATTACTCGTCAGTGGCAGTAGATTATCTGCTGTTGGACAGACCGCTTGGATATGTGCTTGCGGATTACAATATATATAAAGAAAAAAGGGGATTTGTATTTGAAGATCCGCTGGAATATATGCCGGGTGAGAAAATCTATAATGCCTGTGATATCAGAAAATTTATGAAACATCTGACTGATGGAACAGACAGTTACCGGCAGGAGAGAGCAAAGAATCTGAAACAGATGCACAATAAAACAGAAAACTATTGCAAAAGGCTTGCAGATTATTTACAATTGTAGCTGTTATATGAATGCGAAGAGAACAGTTATCTATTAATGCAATAAAACAGGGAGAATGTAATGGAGAAAAAAATAGGATATACACAGGGAACCTTTGATATGTTTCATATAGGACATCTGAACCTGATCAGAAATGCAAAAAAACATTGCGATTATCTGATTGTCGGTGTGAATGCGGATGATCTGGTAGAGTCATATAAAAACAAAAGACCGATCGTTCCGCTGGAAGAAAGGGCAGAGATTGTACGGGCCATCAGATATGTTGATGAGGTGATCGTGACGACAACCCTGGACAAAAAGCAGGTATGGGAAAAAGTCCACTTTAATGAAATCTATATCGGAGATGACTGGAAGGGCAATGCACGTTGGGAGAAGACTGGAAAAGAAATGGAAGAGCTGGGCGCTAAGCTGGTATTTCTGCCATATACCAAAGATACATCCTCAACGATGCTTCGTGAGAAATTAAAAGAATTCTAGGGAGCCAGATATGAAAAAAAGAATAAAAAAGAAAATAAAAAAACTGAAAAAATCCATTAACAAGATTAACAAGGTCAGAGTTCAAAAGGGAAGAAAAGCCATGTTGCAGGAGACATGGGCAACTGTGACCTATGGGTTATATGATAATCGCAAGATCAGACGCCTTAAGAAATTCCCCCCTGCACTTGTAGAGAATAGAATGCTCTTTGAAACAAATGATGATTTTACGGATAATGGTCGTGCTTTGTTTGACTATCTTATTGAGAAAGGATACAACAAAAAGTATGAGATTGTATGGCTGGTCCATGAACCGTCTAAATATAAAGAATATCAGTTTGAAAATGTGAAATTTGTGCAGAACTTTAAGAAAGGTTCCACGATCCGAAGAGCAGAAGCATATAAATATGCACTGACATCAAAATATATTTTTTACACCCAGGCTTTTAACTGGATTGGTATGTCGAGAAGAAATCAGCTCTTTATCGATCTCTGGCATGGCTGTGGTTACAAGGCAAATAAGAACGGGCGTAAGGTTTTCTTTGATTATTGTCTGGTACCGGGGGACATTTTCATTAAGACCAAAATGGAATTTTTTGGATGTACTTCCAAAAAACTGCTCTCGTTTGGATATCCCCGTTATGATATGATGCTTAAGGGCAGTGAACGTGCAGATGAATATAAAAAGAAACTTCTGAAGGAAACAGACAGCGAAAAACTGATCCTGTGGATGCCAACCTACAGACATGCTTCCAGTGAACGTCTGAACGAGGAAACCTTAAATAATGAATTCAATATTCCTATCATTGATGATGCAGATAAGCTTCTGGAACTGAATAAGTTCTGTAAGGAGAATCATATTCTTATTGTTATCAAGAAGCATTACCTTCAGGTACCTTATGATTTTGGCGAGAATGTCCTTACCAATATTGTTTATCTGGAGAACAGAGATCTTGCGGATAACGGACTGCAGCTTTATGAGTTTATCAACTGTTCGGATGCGCTGGTTTCTGACTATTCTTCTGTTGCAATCGATTATCTGCTGTTAGACAGACCGCTTGGATTCACACTGGATGATTATGAGGCTTATACGGAATCCAGAGGATGGGTGTTTGATGATCCGTTGGAATATATGCCTGGCGAACATATGTATAATATGCAGGATTTTGAGAATTTCATCCTGGATATTAAAAACGGAAAAGATAATTATAAAGAACAGCGTGCCAGTGTAAGAGCAAAAACACATAATGTGTGTGACAATTACTGCCAGCGTGTGTTGGATTATTTTAACATTACAATGTAATGATATTATAGCAATTCCATAAATTACTGCAAACAATCCAGTCCATCATAGCGTGAAGTCCTGCGTCAGATATCTTTGCCGTGCGTCAGCACGCCTGCAGATATCTTCCTTGTCCTTCACACTCTGCTGAACTGTCTTGATTGCATTATTTTATGGAATTGCTATAGGATACAGATATCAGAAAGTCATAACAGGAGAAAAAGATAAATGAAAATATGTATTTGGTGCACCAAGATATTTGATCTTGGCGGAACTAAGCGAGTTGTCACACTTCTTGCGAATGAACTTGTAAAAGAGCATGATGTGACGATCATGGTATATCAGGACAGATTTAAAGAAGACCGGAATATGTATCATATGAGTGAGGATATCAAGGTTGACTTTATTGATAATAATGAGTTTGTCAATCGACATCATACACCGGCTTTCTGCTGGCGTTATCTTGTTCAGAAACTGAATGCCAAATATGGGATTTTTAATAAAGAAAAATATAATGATATTCTGGCAGATGCGATTTTCCCGAAAAAGACCAGAGAAAAATGGGTAAAATATTTAAATGAGCAGAATTATGATATTATTATCACAACTGCAAGTTTAAGCCTTCGCCTGGGTATGCTGGCGCCGGAGCTGAATGCAAAGACAATCGGATGGCAGCATAACTGTTATGCCGGATATCTTGATGTTCCTAATGTCGTATTCTGGAAACAGGAATGTCTGCTCCAGGAATATCTGCCGAAGCTGGACAGATACATTGTTCTCAGTGACTATGATAAGCGCGATTACAAAAAATTTCTGGATATTGATACAGAAGTTAAAATTAATCCCCGAAGCTTCGTGAGTGAGAGAAAATGCGATCCAAAATCCAAGCGTTTCCTTATGGCTACACGATTTGTATATGCCAAGGGTCTTGATCTGATGATGGAATCTTTTGAAGAGTTCTGTAAGCAGGATGATGAATGGCAGCTGGATATTATCGGAGCCGGTGATCTCTGGAATCAGATTGTGGCGGATGCAAAGAGACGTGGTATTGAGGACAGAGTTAATTTTGTCGGTTATACAAATGAGCCGGAGAAGTATTACCTGAATTCTTCTGTTTTCCTTCTTCCGTCCAGGTGGGAAGGATGGCCGATGGTTATCATGGAAGCCTTTGAATTTGGTCTTCCTGTCATCGCATTCCATACAGGAGCGATGGATCTGATCATCGATGATGGAAAAACAGGATACCTGCCGGAAGCTTTTGATACAAAGAAATTTACAGATGCGATGCTGAAGCTGGCACATGATGAAGAACTCCGCAGAGAGATGTCCAGAAATGCAATCTGGAAATCTGAGGACTTTGCCATTGAGAAGGCAGTTAAAGAGTGGAATCGTCTTTTTAATCGTGTAATGGGAATCAAGACCTTTTATATGAAAAATGAAGAACAGATTCTGGAGTGCAGGGAGAAATATCCGCTTAGAACCAGCTATGCCGAGTTTGTAAAGGAATACCAGATAAGAGATAATACAATTCTTTATGAAGCTTTTGGCGGACGTGGTATGTTCTGTAATCCTTATGCTCTGTTTTTGTATCTTCTTGAAAAAGAAGAGTATCAGGATTATACCCATATCTGGGTGCTTGAGGACTTCGAGGATAACAGAAAACAAATTGAAAAATACGAAAAATATCCGAACGTGCGATTTGTAAAATATAAATCAAAGGAATACTGTAAAGAACTTGCGACAGTGAAATATCTGGTAAATAATGTAAGCTTTCCAAGCTATTTCCTTAAAAGAGAAGGTCAGGTACTGATCGATACCTGGCATGGAACTCCTCTGAAGAATATGGGATTTGATATTCCGGGAGCAAATATTTCTCAGGGAAATACAGCAAGAAATCTGCTCAGTGCAGATTATATAGTTTCCTCCGGACCTTATATGACAAAGACAGCATACAAAGATTCGTATAAAATGCAGAATTTGTATGAAGGTACAGTGCTGGAAGAGGGCTTCCCGCGTAATGATAAGCTTTTTGACAGTGACAGAGCAGAAGTGATACAGGAACTTAAGGATTGCGGAGTGGACGTAAAGGAAGATAAAAAGATTATTCTTTATGCACCGACATGGAGAGGCGAACAATACAGCCGTCCGGATACAGATTTGCAGGATGTCTATAAGCTGATCAATGTAATAGAGAACAGTATAGATACAAATGAATATCAGATCTTTGTCAAGCTTCATCAGATCGTATATCACTATATGAAAGAGAATGCCATGGAACCTGGTGATGCGCAGACAAAATTTATTCCTGCAACAATGGATACAAATGAGATTTTGTCAGTGACAGATGTACTGATTTCTGATTATTCCAGTATTTTTTATGATTTCATGCTGACAGGAAAACCGATTCTGTTTTATGTGCCGGATGCGGAGAATTTTGAAGATTACAGAGGTCTGTACTTCGGATTTGACAAACTTCCGGGACCGGCAGTGTCTACCCCTGAGAAGCTTGGTGAACTTCTGAAGGATCTTCCGGGAGTGGCTGTTTCCTGTAAAGAGAAGTATGAAAAAGCAAGAGAACAGATATGTCCGAGAGATGATGGAAAAGCATGCAAACGTATAGCAGAAGTCCTGCTTGATGGAAAAGAACCGGTAAATCCGATATATCTGAATCAGACAGATAAAGTAAAACTTCTGGTATATGCAGGAGATTTCAGTGATACACAGGAGACAGAGGCATTCTATGAATTTCTGAACAAAGTGGATTATGAACATTTTGATGTGACGTTGATCGGGAATGGTGCAAAAGAAGAGGAGTCTTCTGAGAAACTGAATAGTCTGCCAAAAGAAATCAGGGTTTTATACTGGAAGCGTTCCTACCCGGCTACGGACGAAGAATATGTATGTCATAAAAAGTTTATGAAATCTAAGAAAACAGAAGTGCCGGAGATGCTTCTGGATTTTTACAGGCGTGAGCTTCGCAGGATGATCGGAATGTCAAAGTTCGACTATGCTCTGGTATTTACTGATATGAAGAAGTTCTTTCCTGCAATGTCAGGGGCTCTGGATGTGAAGCAGATATTTAATATAGAAAATTGGCAGAATTTGTTGAAGTGTTAAAGCTTCATTAAAGCTTCACAGACAGATCAGAACCTCATTGGAAAGAGGCGGAAAACGGTATATTTTAAAAGATATGTAAGGCAGTCTGGCAGGTATTGGGCCAGGCTGCTTTTCTGAATACGGATTTTGAATTATCATTTTATGGACGCAGATAATTACGCATGGATTTTAGTGCATTTTTTTCGAGACGGCTGACCTGTGCCTGGGAGATGCCGATTTCCTGAGCTACTTCCATCTGCGTCTTTCCTTCGTAGAAGCGCAGTTCTATGATATGCTTTTCGCGGCTGTTCAGCCTCTGCATAGCTTCGCGGAGAGCAAGATTTTCAATCCAGCGTTCTTCTTTGTTTTTTTTGTCACTGATCTGATCCATGACATAAAGAGTATCACCGCCTTCTGTATAGACCGGTTCAAAGAGACTCACAGGATTTTGGATAGCATCAAGGGCATATACGATCATTTCTTTTTCGATACCAATTTCCTGTGCAATTTCGGTAACTGTAGGTTCTTTCAGGTGTTGCTTCATATAATTTTCGCGGGTATAGATTGCTTTGTATGCAATATCACGAAGAGAACGGCTGACGCGGATACTGTTGTTATCCCTGAGATATCGTCTGATTTCGCCTATGATCATTGGAACTGCATAAGTGGAAAATTTTACCTGTAAAGTGGTATCAAAGTTGTCAATGGCCTTGATCAGACCAATACATCCGATCTGAAAAAGGTCATCGGCATTTTCGCTGCTGTTCTGAAATCGTCGTATTACGCTGAGAACAAGACGTAGATTTCCTTTAATGTACAATTCACGTGCCTGTTCATCGCCGCTTTTGATCCGTCTGAACAGTTCCGCTTTTTCTTCTGCTGTAAGAACAGGAAGTTTCGACGTATTGACTCCGCAGATTTCAACTTTGTTCAGTGCCATCTTATTGAATCCTCCTTATTATCTCTGGATGTAAACCGACTATTCGCAGATATGAGCCAGGATCCTCCGAAATCATTTCAGGAAATAAAAAAAGGACAGTGGCTGCCGAATAGTTGTCATATACTTCAGTAAGAATGATTCTCATATAGCAGTGGATTTATACTTTGACCGGGAAAATATAAAAAATATAGGTCCTTGACAATTCTCTGCGGTGAAATATCAGCCTTTATGGAAACATTTTTCTTCGTCTATTTTCACAAGGATGATATCGTCCCCGATCTGGCTGATACATTCCCAGGGAATGATATATTCATTATCACGTCCGAACAGGCAGCAGAATCTTCCAGGGCCTGGAAGTATAAGGGCAGTGAGTTGACTGCTTTTGCAGTCAAATTCCGCATCAATGGGACATCCGAGACTGCGGCAGGTACAGATATTAATTACTTCTTTTTGCTTTAATTCACAGATTTTCATAAATCAGATACAGTCCTTCCGGTTAAAATCAGACTGTCGTGCCAATGCTTTCAGAATCTGATATGCGTTTGATAACAATTTATGTATTTTTGCAAAAATTTATGCAAGTCCTTTTATTGACACCTTAAATAGAAATACAGTATAATAAAACTATATATAACTGTTTGTATTTGTGTTACTGAGAATGGAGTGAACAGTAACGTATTTGTAGCCGTTTAACCGAATCAAGTATATAGTACATAAGCAGAAAACAGTAATACGAATTAAAGGGGGACGTCGTATGAAGTGTCCATTTTGTAATCAGGATAATACGAGAGTAGTTGATTCCAGACCGGTAGAAGATACCAATTCTATCCGTCGCCGTCGTTTGTGTGATGCCTGCGGAAGGAGATTTACCACATATGAAAAGGTGGAAAGTATTCCGCTTACTGTGATCAAAAAAGATCAGAACAGAGAACAGTATAATCGCAGTAAAATTCAGTCGGGAATTCTGAGAGCCTGCTATAAAAGGCCAATATCCATAGATAAGATTGAAGAGATGATGGATGCCATAGAGGGAGAAATCTTTAATACCGAAGAGAAAGAGATTTCCAGCACCAGAATTGGTGAGATCGTTATGGAACATTTGAAAGATCTGGATGCAGTTGCTTATGTACGTTTTGCGTCTGTATACAGAGAATTTAAAGATGTCAGTACTTTTATGGACGAGCTGAAGAAGTTTATGAATTAAATAAGAGTTCTGTGTGAACAGTAATGTATGAATGCTCTGTGTGAAAGGATTTACGGGCAAATATAAAGAGCCGACGAGAATAATATCCCGCCGGCTCTTTATGTGTATTTTTATGGGGGTAATTAACTAAAATAAATTAAACAATACCCTGAGCGATCATAGCATCTACAACTTTCTCGAAGCCTGCGATATTAGCGCCTGCAACATAGTTGCCTTCCATATCATAACGCTTGGAAGCATCATCAACTTTATGGAAGATATCAACCATGATCTGATGAAGTTTTGTATCAACTTCTTCTGCTGTCCAGGAAAGTCTTGCAGAGTTCTGGCACATTTCAAGTGCGGAAGTAGCAACACCACCGGCATTAGCTGCTTTACCAGGCATAAATATTACACCGTTTGCCATAAGGTAATCAGTTGCCTCGCGGGTAGTAGGCATATTTGCACCTTCTGCAACATATTTGCATCCGTTTGCAATAAGGATCTTAACAGCATCAAGGTCAAGTTCATTCTGAGTTGCGCATGGAAGATAGATATCACATTTGATGTTCCAGATACCTTTTCCTTCTGTATAAGTAGCGCCTTCTACGCGATCTGCGTATTCTTTGATACGTCCACGTTTTACTTCTTTGATATCTTTAACGATGTCAAGTTTGATTCCTTCCGGATCATAGATATATCCGTTGGAGTCGCACATAGCAACAACTTTACCGCCAAGTTCGGCAGCTTTCTCTACTGCGTAGATGGCAACATTACCGGAACCTGTTACGATGAGAGTTTTACCGGAGATTGTGTCGTTTTTAGCTTTAACCATTTCGTTCAGCATATATACAAGACCATATCCTGTAGCCTGTGTACGGATCAAAGATCCACCGTAGGAAAGACCTTTACCTGTGAGAACACCCTCGTATAATCCGCGGTTTCTCTTGTACTGTCCGTACAGATAACCAATCTCACGTCCGCCTACACCGATATCACCTGCAGGAACGTCCATGTCAGCACCGATATATTTGGAAAGTTCTGTCATAAAGCTCTGGCAGAATGCCATAACTTCTCTGTCAGATTTTCCTTTAGGATCAAAGTTTGAACCACCTTTACCGCCACCGATCGGAAGACCTGTAAGGGAGTTCTTGAAAATCTGTTCGAAACCTAAAAATTTAAGGATTCCCTGGTTTACTGACGGATGGAATCTTAAACCACCTTTGTATGGTCCGATCGCACTGTTGAACTGTACACGATAACCTTTGTTTACCTGTACAACACCTTTATCGTCTACCCACGGAACTCGGAAAGAGATGATTCTTTCAGGCTCAACAAGACGTTCCAGAATGGAAAGCTTGCGGTATTTCTCTTCATTTTTGTCGATTACGACTTTAAGGGAGTCTAAAACTTCCTTTACTGCCTGATGGAATTCAGGCTCATTTGGATTCTGTGCTACGACTCTTTCGTATACTTCTTCAGTATAAGACATTATGATTTCCTCCTCGTCCATCGTATAATTATTTTTTAAATCGACGTTATTATACACTAAAGTGTTACAAATGGAAAGAGCCAAATGAAAATTTTTTTATGAAAATTTTTTGAACAAAATTTGTACTTGCGAAATGCCGCCAAGTATGAGAAAATGTTAAAAATCATCCATACAATTTATAGCAATTTCTAAAAAATACAGTATATTTATAAAAGCTGCGTAAATTCGCACTGTGCGTTTCGGTTCTTATATTGCCATGTATCCGTAAGAAACTGCAAATGGAAAGTCAAGCGGATATTCGCAATCCGCTTCGCTACTTGCTCATAACCGAATAACTGCTTCGCAGGACATACAAGCCAAAATTCCATTGCCGCAGGCAATCTGGAATGAATTTTGGCTACGTTACTGTGAACGGAGTGAACAGTAACAATCTGATTTTTTATGTTCAGAAACAGAATATATAAGATGTAGACCGAAAGAGAAAAAAATGCTATAATATTTACAGAGATGTGCATCTACAAATTGTTGCGATGACAGAAACGAGGAGGGAATCATTATCGAGAGAATTGTGAAGAAAGGAGATTTATTACATGGCGGGATTTAAAACCAAAGTAACACCTGAAATTGAAAATCTGACGGAGGTTTGCAAGGAACATACAAGTCTGGATCTTTCTCTGTATGCAAAATATGATGTGAAGAGAGGTCTTCGTGATATTAATGGAAAAGGGGTTCTTGCAGGCCTGACTCAGGTTTCTAATGTGAAAGCCACAAAGATTGTTGATGGCAAAGAAGTTCCATGTGCTGGAAGTCTTTCCTACAGAGGATATGATATCAAAGATCTTACCAGGGGATTTATCGAAGATGACAGATATGGATTTGAAGAAGTTACCTATCTTTTATTATTTGGCAGTCTTCCGGATAAGAAACAGCTTGCAGATTTTACACAGCTTCTGGCAAATCAGCGGTCACTTCCTACAAATTTTGTGCGTGATGTTATAATGAAGGCTCCGAGCAAGGATATCATGAACGGGCTTTCCAGAAGTGTGCTTACTTTATATTCTTATGATACCAACCCTGACGATACATCATTGCCGAATGTGCTCAGACAGTGTCTGAATCTGATCAGTGTATTTCCGCTTTTATCTGTTTATGGATATCAGGCTTATAACCATTATATTAAAGATAAAAGTCTCTATATCCATAATCCGAAGAAAGAACTTACCACAGCAGAGAACATTCTGAGAATGCTTCGCCCGGATAAGAAGTATTCACATCTGGAGGCAAAGATCCTGGATATTGCGCTTATCCTTCATATGGAACATGGCGGAGGTAATAACTCTACATTCACAACTCATGTGGTTTCTTCATCAGGAACTGATACATATTCTGCGATTGCCGCAGCACTTGGCTCATTAAAGGGACCAAAGCATGGCGGTGCCAACATTAAAGTTGTCAGGATGTTTGATGATATGAAGAAGGAAGTTAAGGACTGGAAGGATGAAGACGAGGTCCGGACATATCTGAAGAGACTTCTTCATAAAGAGGCATTTGACCGGAAGGGACTGATCTATGGAATGGGACATGCGATTTATTCAGTGTCTGATCCGCGAGCTGAAGTTTTCAAGGCATATGTGGAAACTCTGGCAAGGGAAAAAGGCAGAATGAAAGATTATGCCCTGTATTCTATGGTGGAACGTCTGGCACCTGAAGTAATTGCAGAAGAGCGTCGTATTTATAAAGGTGTAAGCGCCAATGTAGACTTTTACAGCGGTTTTGTGTACAGTATGCTGGATCTGCCACTGGAATTATATACACCGATGTTTGCAGTTGCACGTATCGTAGGATGGAGTGCGCACCGTATGGAAGAGCTCATTAATGCAGATAAGATCATCCGTCCGGCATATAAGAATGTTCTGGAACCGGCAGTATATGTTCCTCTTAATGAACGCTGATCATAATGATTCAATATTTCGGGGACAGCGTACTGTCAGACACTTATCGCTGATCTTGTTTTCAGAAAAATATAAATAAAGGAAATGACTACGGATGTTTAATTGCTTTTTTCCGGATGAATATCTGGATTCGACCTATGTGATAAACTTCGATGATCTGTATGCGCAGGGATACAGAGGACTTCTGTTTGATATAGATAATACTCTGGTACCTCATGGTGCACCGGCAGATGAGAGAGCATGTGCGCTGTTTGCACATCTGAAGGAACTTGGATTTAAATGCTGTTTTCTGTCAAACAACCAGTACGAGAGAGTTTCTTCTTTTAATGATGCGATAGGAGCGCAGTTTATCGAGAATGCACACAAGCCTTCAACAAAAAATTATATCAGGGCAATGGAACTTCTTGGGACAGACAGAAGTAATACAGTTTTTATAGGAGATCAGCTCTTTACTGATATATATGGTGCGAAACGCACAGGAATCCGGAATATTCTGGTGAAACCACTCAATCCGAAAGAAGAGATTCAGATCGTATTGAAACGATATCTTGAAAGAATTGTACTATATTTTTACCGCAAAGAGGAGGGGAATTCATGAACCATATTGTTATCATAGGATTTATGGGTTCAGGTAAGACAAGAGTAGGAAAACGGCTGGCAAAAGATTTCAATCTTCCTTTTGTAGACGTTGACCGCGTAGTATCAAAGAAGATGAACCTTACAATGAAAGAAATCTTTGACAGATTCGGAGAACCATTTTACAGAGCTCTTGAGACAACTGTGATCAAGGCACTGATCGATGATCCGGAGCAGAAGATCATTTCTCTTGGTTCCGGTCTTCCGATGCAGGAACAGAATGAAAAATATATTAAAAAACTGGGAACTGTAGTATATTTGAAGGGATCTTATGCAACATTGAAGAAGAGACTGGAAAATTCCAGCAGCAATCCTCTGATCGAGGGAGAAGACAGAGAAGATAAGATCAGGAAACTTCTTAAACAGCGTGATCCGGTTTATGCGAAGTTTGCAGATGTTGAGATGATCACAGGAGATAAGCCGTTTGAGGATCTGATTGCTCAGCTTGAAGAAAAATTAAAAACATGTGTAAAAAATAGTTGAAAAAAACAGCAGAATATTATAAAATTAAATAAGAGTGTGTCACAAAACTGAGAAAAGCATGAGAGGGACACACACTTTGAACGGCTGTTGTTGTCAAAAGACACAGCATTGCTGAACTGTACTATTAAGGAGGAAATATAACTATGATTTCAGCAGGTGATTTCAAAAACGGTATCACACTTGAAATTGACGGAAACGTATGTCAGATCGTTGAATTCCAGCACGTAAAACCAGGAAAGGGTGCTGCTTTCGTAAGAACAAAATACAAAAACATTATTACAGGAGCAGTTCTTGAGAAATCTTTCCGTCCAACAGAGAAATTCCCGGCTGCACGTATTGAGCGTGTAGATATGCAGTATCTGTATGATGATGGTGATCTGTACTACTTCATGAACGTAGAGACATACGATCAGGTTGGTCTTACAAAAGATCAGGTTGGAGATTCTCTTAAATTCGTTAAAGAGAACGAGATGGTTAAGATCTGTTCCCACAACGGAAATGTATTTGCTATTGAGCCTCCTCTGTTCGTAGAACTTGAAGTTACTGAGACAGAGCCGGGATTTGCCGGAAATACAGCACAGGGTGCTACAAAACCAGCTACTGTAGAAACAGGTGCACAGGTTCAGGTTCCGCTGTTTGTTAACCAGGGCGACAAACTGAAAATCGATACAAGAACAGGAGAATATCTTTCTCGAGTATAATCAGGATGAAACCAGTTGTTTGTTTTGTCTGATCGACAGATGTAAAGAGATAAAAACTGCCATCGGTAAGATCCGGTGGCAGTTTTTTATCTCTGATTGAAAATAGGAGAAAAAAATATGGAATATGTAACACTTGGAAAAACCGGTCTCAGGGTTTCCAGAATGGGCCTTGGCGGGATACCGATCCAGAAAATTGATGCGAAAGGAACAAAGACACTGCTGCATAAGCTGGCAGACCGGGGAGTAAATTATATTGATACAGCCAGAGGATATACGGTCAGTGAAGAATATCTGGGATATGCACTGGAAGGTATCAGGGACAGATTTATAATTGCCACAAAGTCCATGGCACGTACAAAGGAAGCCATGGCTGAAGATATTGAGAAGAGTCTTCATAATCTTCGTACAGATCATATTGAATTATACCAGGTGCATAATCCGAGTATGGAACAGCTTGATCAGGTGCAGGCGGCCGGTGGTGCCCTTGAAGCACTGCAGGAGGCAAGAGCAGCAGGAAAAATCGGACATATTGGTCTGACCGCTCATTCTGTGGAGGTTTTTGCCCGGGCTCTGGAGCTTGACTGGGTGGAAACTATTATGTTTCCATATAATATTGTAGAGAGTCAGGGGGAAGAGCTGATCTCAAAATGTGAGGAGAAAAACATCGGCTTTATTGATATGAAACCTCTGGCCGGTGGTGCAATTGAAAATGGAACGCTGGCATTGCGTTATGTCTGTTCGAATAAGAACGTTACTATTGTGATCCCGGGAATGGCGGAAGAGAAGGAAATCGAGGAGAATATAAAGGCCTGTCTTGATGATTCTCCGTTAAGCGAGAAAGAACTGGAGGAAGTTCAGACAGTACGGAATCAGCTTGGAACAAATTTCTGCCGCAGATGTAATTACTGTGCTCCATGCAGTGTGGGAATCGATATTTCGGGTGTGTTCCTGTTCGCAGGCTATCTTAAACGTTACGGGCTGGGAGACTGGGCAAGAAACCGTTACAGTTCTCTTGCGGTGAAGGCTTCCGCCTGTATAGAATGCGGCAAATGTGAAACCAGATGTCCGTACCATCTGCCAATCCGCGAAATGCTGAAAGAATGTGCACAACAGTTTGGTGAATAAAAAACATCCACATTAAAATCCTTTGGCGCCATAAAGAATACCAGATGTGTTTTGGTAATCAAACTATCGGATGTGCCATGGAACAAGCACAATAAAAAGTTGGTAAAATCCCATATAGAAGGGATGTATTACCAACTTTTTTAGATTTTACAGGATATTAATTTCTGAGAAATCAATAGATAAATCTTCGTAAATTCCAGCTTTTACAGTATCAGTGAACGAATATTCTTCAATGGAATAATCATGATTAAAGTTGTATACTGTAATTCTGTTTTTTGCGATATCTACGATCCAGTATTCCCGGACACCTGCGGAACGATATTTGAAAAGTTTCAGGAGATAATCCATTTTTCTGCTTGCAGGCGATACAATTTCAATAATCCAGTCTGGTGCGCCTTTACATCCTTTATCATCAAGTTTGTTTGGATCACAAATCACAGATATATCTGGTTCGACATAAGTATTATTTATTTCATCAAGATATACGGCGAATGGTGCAGGAAGCACTTCGCAAGTTCCTTTGTGCTGTTTTATATAATTACGGATGATAGCGGAAAGCTCCATGACGAGTTTCTGATGTTTGTACGATGGTGGTGCCATATAATAGATGTGTCCATCAATCAGTTCAGCTCTTTCGCCATCTGGCAGAGCATAAATATCTTCAATGGTATAAGATTCTTCTTTGAGTAAAGCCATACGATCACGCTCCTTTTTGATTATATTATAGTGGATTTACATAAAATATTCAACACTGACCATCTGGCAGCAACTCTTTTTTATATTTGTAATTTGCTACTGTCACAGGTCATTGTACACCAGAATCTATTTCTGAATGTGCTCGTTATAAATGTGAACAGGCAAAAATTCCGGTTAAAAGTATACATGCTATTCGCAGGACTTTAAATTCACGTATGCGTGTAAATGGTGCAGATTCAGTGACAACTGCTGTCCTGATTGGAAACACACCAGAAGTAAATGAAAATTTCTACACATATGATGTAAGCGAATCAGACTATAAAAAAGAGCTTATCCGTAAAGTATCACTTTGTGGATAAACTCTTTATCATGCCTTGATTACACTTGCTTACTTCCTGCTTACTTAAAAAAACCAAGAGATAAAACCCTTATAAAATCAAGGAATTTTTATGGTGCTGGATGAACATAAACACAATTTTGATATACACATCAATCACATTGAACACGAGGATGTCTGTGGTGACAGCCTGAGGATTCAGCAGGTATTTGTGAATCTGATGAGCAATGCAATTAAGTATACACCGGATGGCGGGAATATTAAAGTGGACAGTACCTTACACAAGGGAACCAGAATTACGGTAACAATTTATCTGGAACTTCAGGAAAAAGAAAAAGAACAGGATGAAAATCTGATGAATCTGCCGGTTCTGGTTGTGGATGATGATAAGACATGCTGTGAAAGTACAATTGCCACACTGAAAGAAATCGGTATTACAGGTGAATGGGTTCTCTCTGGCAGGGAAGCTGTTGAACGTTGTTATGCACGTCATGAGCTAAAAAATGATTATTTTGCTGTTATCCTGGACTGGAAGATGCCGGAGATAGATGGGATAGAAACTGCCAGACAGATCCGGAAACGGATCGGGAAAGAGATCACCATCATTGTATTGACATCCTATGAATTCAGCGAAATTGAAGAGGAAGCAAAGGCTGCAGGTGTAGATGCTTTTATTGCAAAACCGCTGTTCCGTTCCCGGCTGACGGCTACACTGCGGCAGTTTACTTCAGGAAGAAAAGAAAAAACAGCAAGAAATTATCTGGAGGAGCTGTCAGAATCAGACTACACGGGAAAAAGAATTCTGTTAGTTGAGGATAATGAGTTAAACAGAGAAATTGGTGTTGAAATTTTGCAGATGACAGGGGCAGAAGTGGAAACAGCAGAAAATGGAAAAATCGCAGTTGAAAAAGTGGAAGCTTCTCCGAAAGGTTCGTATGATCTTATTTTTATGGATATCCAAATGCCTGTCATGAATGGTTATGAGGCAACTGCAGCAATCAGGAGCCTTCCGGGTGAAAAGGGAAAACTGGCTGTAACTGACTTTTATATGATTACAAAACGTATTACTAGGAACAGAGTGAACAGTAACATACATACCTTTGAACAGTAATGATTTCTTTTGCAGAGTTGATTTAGAAAAGGGCAGTATGATATTATATATATAGTTGAATGCAAACATATGTAAAAAATAATCAAAGAGGGATAAGACAAATGATAAAATTACAGCTTCATGAAAACTGGCAGTTGTGCAATATCAGACAACCGGACTGGATTCCGGCACAGATTCCGGGGGATATTTATGCGGCACTTCTTAAGACCGGAAAGATGCCGGATCCGTTCTTTGGGGATAATGAATATCAGGCGAAAGCACTGATGGAGGAGGATTACGAATACAGAACGGTATTTAATTATGAAGAAGCGCAGTTTAAAGATTGTCAGGAAGTGATCCTGAGATTTGACGGGATTGATACGATTGCGGACATCTATCTGAATGGATGTTGTCTTGGAAAAGTTGATAACATGCACAGAATCTGGGAATTCCCGGTAGGAGAGCTGCTTGAAAACGGCAAAAATACCTTACGCGTTATCATTCGCTCTCCGTTGAAGTTCATGGCAGAGGCATTTAAGAAATATAAAAACAGGGGAAATGAAGACACAATTGAGGGATTTATGCATCTGCGCAAAGCTCACTATATGTGTGGCTGGGACTGGGGTGCATGTTTGCCGGATGGAGGTATCTTCCGTCCTGTAACACTTCTGGGAATTGAAACTGCCAGACTGGACAGCGTGTATATCCGTCAGGTACATAAGGATGGCAAAGTCCTGCTGGTTCCGGAAGTAGATGTGGAGACTGTTGATGAGGAAGAGAGCGAAGCAGATGGGTATGAAGGTGCACAGGCACTGGAATATCAGGTGACTGTAACTGCACCGAATGGAACAAAAACCATATGGGATGACTGTCCGGATGAAATGGAGATTGAAAATCCGCAGCTCTGGTGGCCAAATGGACTGGGAGAACAGCCGTTATATCAGGTGCAGGTAGACCTGAAGACAGGAGATAAGATCGTGGACACCTGGTGCAGAAAGATCGGTCTTCGTACGCTGACCATGCATGTAGAGAAAGATCAGTGGGGCGAGAGCTTTGCTCATGAAGTAAACGGTTATCAGGTATTTGCCATGGGCGCTGACTATATCCCTGAGGACAATCTTCTGCAGAGAACATCCAGAGAACGTACCAGAGAATTACTTCTTCAGTGCAAGAGAGCGAACTTTAATACAGTACGTGTCTGGGGCGGCGGCTATTATCCTGAGGACTGGTTCTTTGATCTCTGTGATGAACTGGGGCTGATGGTATGGCAGGACTTTATGTTTGCATGCTCTGTCTATGAATTGACACCGGAGTTTGAGGCAAATATCCGTCAGGAATTTATTGATAATATCAAACGTCTCCGTCATCATGCATCCCTTGCCCTGTGGTGCGGAAACAATGAGATGGAAATGTTTGTAAAGCAGGGCACCTGGGTGACAAAGCCGACAGAAATGAGAGATTATCTGTTTATGTATGAGCGCATTATTCCGGAAGTTCTCAGCGAATACGACCCGGATACCTTCTACTGGCCTGCAAGCCCGTCATCAGGCGGTTCCTTTGATGAACCCAATGATCCGAACCGTGGAGATGTGCATTACTGGGAAGTATGGCATGGCAATAAGCCATTTTCAGAATATCGTAAATATTTCTTCAGATATGCATCTGAGTTTGGTTTTCAGTCATTCCCGTCTGTAAAAACGCTTGAAACAGTAACAGATGATCCGAAAGAATTGAATCCATTTTCTTATGTGATGGAGAAACATCAGAGAAATTACGGAGGAAATGGAAAAATTGCCAAATATATGCAGGCAGCATACCGTTATCCTGAGAACTTCAGCGATTTTGTTTATGCATCTCAGCTTCTCCAGGCAGATGGAATCCGATATGGAGTCGAGCATTACCGCAGAAACCGGGGACGTTGTATGGGTGCAATCTACTGGCAGTTAAATGACTGTTGGCCGGTTATTTCCTGGTCATCCATTGATTATTACGGACGCTGGAAAGCGCTTCATTATTATGCGAAGAGATTCTTTGCGCCTGTAATGCTTTCCTGTGAAGAACAGAGCTGGATGACAGTGGAAGCGGATATGAACCGTCAGCATTTTGAATTTGAAAAATCCATCCGTCTGAATGTGACCAATGAAACGCTGGATGCTCACAGGGTTCTGGTGAAATGGGCAGTGCGAAAGACAGATGCCACAATTCTGAGGGAGGAAGAACAGTGGTTGGAAGTACCGGCATTGTCTGCTGTATGGATGGATAAGGTCGAACTTCCCCAGATTGACTGTTTTAATGAATATGTAAGTTATGAGGCATGGGAAAATGATCAGATTATTTCTCAGGGAACTGTGATTTTTTCCTATCCGAAATACTTCCACTATCTGAATCCCGGACTGGCTGTGCGCGTAGACGGAGATGAGATAGTTGTTAAGGCAGAAGCATATGCAAAGAGTGTGGAAATCCGGAATGAGAATGATGACCTGATTCTTGAAGATAATTATTTTGACATGAATGCAGGAGAATACAGAGTGAAGATACTCGATGGAAAGCCGGATGGACTGAAAGTGCGCAGTGTTTATGATATATAACCTTTATTCATAGTAGTATTTATGGCAGTTTGCGACGAAATTCTGTATAGTAATCCTCTTATATACATAATTTACGAGGAGGGCTATAGAAGGAAACTATAGCAATTCTATAAATTACTGCAAACAATCCAGTCCATCATAGCGTGAAGTCCTGTGTCAGATACCTTTGCCGTGCGTCAGCACGCCTGCAGGTATCTTCCTTGTCCTTCGCATTCTGCTGAACTGTCTTGATTGCATTATTTTATGGAATTGCTATAAGATAAAAAATAAGAACCATCACACATTTTATGAAATGATGATGGTTCTTATTTTAGAGGAATTAAGGGAAAAAAGAAAAAAGTTAAAAAGAAGTACAGATGTTGCTTTACATAATATGCATTCGATAGCCGATGAAAGCATAAGGGTTGCAGAGGTCGCCCATAATTCCCATCAGATATTAGAAGATTTAGATGCAGAATTTGAGTCACAGTCAGGCTTAAAGGGGAATGATATAAAGTTTCTGTTTGCGGCTGTGGGATTACAATTGGCAAGGATTGTCATTGTAAATGAGCTGACAAAGACGGAAGCAGCCGGATCACAAAATCGGAATGAGACAAAGCTGCACGAATTCCAGGAAAAACTGTTGAAGAGATTTAATACAGGCGGTCCTGTACATGAAAGGCCGTACTATGCTTCTATGGAACATATCATCACGAAAGCCGGAGTTCCTTATGATGCTACGGCCGGATTGACGGATGGGGCACTGGCAGGACTATTGAAAAAATGCAGGACCTGGGATTTTGACATATCAAATATGATCCCTGATGAAAAGCTTTTCCTGTTCAAGGGAGCGAATCACAGATTTGCAACCTTAGGGCACGATCCGATCCTGGGGTTGATCTTTGGCACGGGGAATATTATGACAAATACGATCACCTGTGTTAAAACGCCTGCCTTTCTCTCCGGTATTCCTGTGCTGACAACCAATCATGTAGTGTATACTTCCGACTTTAAAGATCCAAGGATCGCTACGTATGGATCAACGGCAGTAATGCTGCAGCAGGCTGCTGAAAGGACAAAAGATCAGCCGGGTGCATTTATTGCATCTCTGATCAAGCAGCTTATCCATATTGGAACGGATTTCTACACCCCATGCGGGATACAGATCCCGGGTGCTAATCTTATCCTTTCCAATACACAGGTAGAGAAGCTGACAGGTTATATCAGTTCAGGAGACATATTCAAGGTTGGAACGTCCGCAAAACTGGCTGATTTGATAAATCTTCTGATCAGTACTCTGCATATGCTGATGTATGATCCATCCATGAATGTCTCCCGCAATCTGTATAGTGCCAGGACAAGGAAGATTGTCTTGTATTCTAATATGATCGCAACCGGGAGCAATGTTATATGGGTTGGCAGCAATATGTACGCTGGGAATGAAGATGCCATCAGACAGCTTGATATCGGAGGTTTGATCGTGACAGTACAAAGGCTGATAAACGATACGGAATATATCCGCCGGATAAAGGAAGAATTTGTTTTTGGCGGATTTAACAAAAAGATCCAGGGTTCTGGATTGGAATTGGAGGATATATCATGGGATTAAAGCGTGGATTATGGAGAAGTACCGGTATAGGAAGAACCATCGATACAGTAAAAAACATAGTAGATGAAGGCAGTATTTCCGGTGGCGTAAAAAGGATGATAAAAGAGGACTTGACGGAAGACAATCCGCTCGGAAAGATGATCTATGACAGCGGCAGGTATGACGGAAAAAAAGAAGGATATGAAGAAGCTTCTGCTGAATATGAGCATAAGCTGATAGAACAGGCAGACCTCTTCCTGAAACAGACAAGAGTTTTTGAAGAGGAAAGAGATGAATATGAAAAGCTGTTGGATGAATACGATAAGGAAATAGAGTTGCTGGAAAACAAAGCTGATAAAACAGATAGGGAGAATAAATACCTGCAGGAATTGTTATTGAAGGAAAGAAAGTTGATACAGTTAATTCCAGAGGATGAAGATGAAACATGAATTACGGCTCTGCCGGCGGACTGCACGATACTGCGACATATCTGACATTAAAAATGGATATTGTGTTACTGCTCAAAGGTTAGCTGGACTTAGAAGAACCGATAGTGAAGACTGATAACAGTGATATTGTCTTTTGGAAGAGAATTTTCTCCCAGAGGGAATTAATTTTCTCCCAAAATCACCATATAATTGGGAGAAAGAAGGAAAGCCTATGAGAGACTTTAACTACCACAAACTGGCAGAGAGAACGTGGGATAATGAAATCCTCTCTTATCTTGCTCAGATACATGAGCATAAATCAAATAACTGGATGATGCACTTGCAAGGTATTTGAGACAAATGCCAAATGAGGATCCGGGATCAACTTGTAATATGACCGGAAATGTTATTTTCGCTTTTAATTGCAAATGGAGTCAACCAACTCGGTCATTGAATGGCCGAGGATCCTTGCTTGTATGTCCTGGAAACAGTAAATCGGTTTCTCTCCGCGGAAGCCTCTATCCGGTAACTAAATATTGGGAAAAGAGGAGCTTTTTTCCGCGGAGAAAAGAAATTATAGCTTTGTGCAGACAAGCTTGCAAACTAGGAAGATACAAGTCAGGTACCGGATAATCATAAGGAAATGAAGTCTGTAAAGGATTTTTCTGACAGCGTCAGGTACAGAGATTTTTCCGCGGATATAGTATGATTTTTTCGGCATAATATATGGGTATGCAGGGATGTAGGGCTTTATTTATCCGCGGATATATCCAGTCCGGATTATCAGTGAGAGATCTGCATTGCGGTCAAGGAAATAAAAGAAGCTGTCGGCGTTTTGTCGGCGGATTTTCAATTATACGGAGGATTGGAAGTCCGCTGGTATGGAGATGTCAAGTGGAATCCTCTCCGCGGAGAAGGAGCGTGTCAGATAAATTGACAACAGGAATGGAACCAAGCTGAAATATAAAAAAAAGTAACTATAAAAGTTTGGTAAAGACAGGAATATCCGCGGAAGATGCTGTGGAGTGGATTGAAGCAGATGATTTTGAGCTGCTTAATAGTATTGCATTTATCATAGCAAAAAAAGACGATACGAACATTTCAGGAATTTGAGAGATTTAAAAAGTTACAGATTGACACCTGCTGTCAACCAAAGCTACAATTCATGGTGTTGAGCGCGCTTATCAATGAATTTGTGATAAGAAAGGATGTAGTTTTCATGAACGGATTAAAATTTATAAGAACAAGGTGCAATATGTCTTTAAATGAGTTAGCAGACATTCTGGATGTAAGCCGGCAACAGGTAAGTGCATGGGAAAACGGTGTAAAGACTATTTCTCAGAAAAGATTACGCCAGTTATCAGAGTATTTTGGTGTAGATGAAAAATTTTTTCTGGATATATCAGAGGATGATAAAGAGTTTATTGTTTCCAAAGCCCTGTACCGTCGTCAGGACAATGAAAAAGAGGTATATTGTTTTGTAAAACAGGGAGAGATGGCAGATGACTTCAAGTATAGACCGTTTTCGTATCCTGATTTTGAGGAATCCTTAGATGAACATATGATTCGTGCGAAGAGGAAGAAAAAAGATACAATAGAGGGAATACAAGAGGCAATGGGATATTTTGGCAAGCCGAATAAGATTATTGAGGAGATTTCTGCAATTAATCGTGGCTGCAAGGTTTATGATGCACTTACAAAATATTTGAGACAAATGCCAAATGAGGATCCGGGATCAATTATTTTGTATTATAATATGGCCAGAAATGTTCTTTTTTCGCTTTTGATTGCAAATGGATTGATGAGCCAAGAAGAACTTGAAAAGGAATTTAGATATAGTATTGGAAGTAAACTATATGATGACATGGAATGGATCTATGAAATAGCTGACATTTTCAAAAAGAGATATGATGATAAAGTGAAGTTGATCGAAGAAATAAGATCAAATTTAAAATAATAAGTAAAAATGTTCATAGTTGAGATGTCAGAAAATCATGGATATTCTTATGCTTTTTATTGCTGGAGAAAATCGTCAAAAATGAAATATATAAAAGTTGGGAGTCTGCTGGTATTGTGCTGGCAGACTTTCTTTGATCCTGAAAACAGGAAATTGGATTCTCTCCGCGGAAACTTTTATTCGGTAACTAAGTATTTGGAAAAGAGGAGCTTTTTTCCGCGGATATGATAAAATAATAGTTACAATGTATCCCAAGGAACTGTCAGGCGGAATGAAACAGGGAGTGGCTATTGCCAGAGCTTGTTCAGCACATCCGGAAGTGCTTTTGTTGAATGAACCTTTCAGTGCACTGGATGCGCAGACGAGGATTAAGCTTCAGTCGGGACTTCTGGATGCATGGGAGCAGGAAAAAAATTATAAAGAAGTAGCAAAACTGGTTAATTTATTACATGAAAATTGTTTCCACTTAGGATAAAGAACTGAATCAGTCGGAAATTGACTGTCTGCTGGTACAGAGTACATCCTATTCGCCAAAAGCACTTCTGGAAAAAGGTATGCAGGAACAAACTCTGGAACTGATTCGTTCTTATCTGAAAGAAAACAAATGGATTTTTCTCAGCAGCAATGAGATTGCCAGCAAAGTAAATCTTTCCAGGATTACCGTTCGCAGATATATGAATTATCTGGTGGAGAACAGGGAGATTATCAGCCAGATCGATTACTCTACAGGAGAGGAGACTGCTCTTCTGTAAAATATCAGAAGAACTGAAAAAATATGAGGCTTTATAAAATATACATGCTATAATAGGATCATCTGAATAATTCGTAAAGGAGACGAAAAGCTATGAACAGCATTTTTCACAGAATCAGTGTAAGAAAATATGAAGATAAACCAGTAGAAAAAGAAAAAATCATGGAAATCCTGAAGGCGGGAATGCAGGCGCCAAGTGCATGTAACCAGCAGCCATGGGAATTTTATGTGGTAACAGACAAAGAAAAAATCCAGAAATTATCCAAAGTAACACCATACACCGGCTGTGCAGCAGGGGCACCTGCAGTAATCGTACCGGTCTATCATACAGAAGGACTTGTTGCACCATCTTTTGCACAGATTGACATGTCTATTGCCCAAGAGAATATCTGGCTGGAAACAGATACTCTTGGTCTGGGTGGAGTATGGTTTGGCATTGCTCCGGTAGAAGAACACATGGAAAAAGTTCACAGACTTCTGGATCTTCCGGAAAATGTAAAAGTTTTTTCTATGTTTGCACTGGGTTATCCGGCAGAGACAAGACCGCAGCAGGACCGGTTTGATCCAGAAAGAATTCACTTCATCGAAAAATAAAGAACTGACAGAGACATGACTGTTGGAAATTATTTACAAATAAAGAAGGAAAAATAGATGGAATTATTTGACGTTATAGACAGCAAAGGTAATCCGGCTGGACAGATTGTATCAAGGGAAAAAGCCCATGCAGAAGGAATCCCCCATAGAACAGCCCACATATGGATTATTCGGAAAAAAGAGGGCAGAGTGCAGATTCTTTTACAGAAACGCTCACAAAACAAGGATTCTTTTCCGGGAAAATTTGATACTTCCTCGGCAGGACACATCCAGGCAGGAGACGAACCACTGGAATCTGCACTTCGGGAACTGAAAGAAGAACTGGGAATCAGCGCAACACCGGAACAGCTACACTTTGCCGGAACCTTCCCCATATCCTTCGCAAAGGAATTCCATGGAAAAATGTTTCGGGATGAAGAAATTGCTTTTGTCTACATCTATCGGGAGCCTGTGAATACAGCGGAACTTGTTCTTCAGACAGAAGAAGTAGAGGAAGTTCAGTGGTTTGATCTGGAAGAAGTATATGAACAGTGTGGAAAACATAGGGAGATATTCTGTGTGCCCGCACTGGGCCTGGGAGTGGTGCGGAGATATCTGAAAAGCATTGAAAAGAATTAGGCTGAAAGAAAACGCCCTGGAGCACAAAAAAGAGAATTCTTGAAATTCGAGAAATATAAAGGTTCAATTCTTCATAATGGATATTTATTGTGAAAAAATAATCTGCTATACTGACAATATCAACAGCAAAGCAGAATAGCGAGGTGATCGGATGGAAGCAGTACAGAGAATTCGATTGATCCGAATCATAGAAAAAATGGAGAAAAATCCGGAATTCTGTAATAAGTTTGGAATAAAGAATACATCTGAATATATAGCAGAAAAAGAATCAAAAAAAGGCATATATTAGAATGAGTTTCAGGAGGGGTAAAAAATGTTATCATTATTGTTTACAATTTGTATGATCTGGTTTGTAGGAAAATTATTTGCTTTTGGGTTAAAAGCATCCTGGGGAATTATGAAATTACTTTGCACAGTAATCTTCTTCCCGGTGATATTGATAGGTATGGTTTTGGGTGGACTGATGTATATTGCTTTTCCATTGTTAATTGTCGGTGGCATTGTAGCATTGGCAACATCACGTTCATAATGGATCAGAAGGAGAAAACGAATGGGATATGATATTGAGAAAGAAAAGAGAGAAGCTATTGAAGCTGGCCGAAGAGCACTGAATAGTCTTCGTACAGCAAAAGAAAATTTAAACAGTGCAAAGAACTGGGGTCTGGTAGATATGTTTGGCGGTGGCTTTTTCACCACGTTGTTAAAACATTCCAAAATGGATCAGGCGAAACGAAATATGGAACAGGCAAAGTACGATCTTCGTAGTTTCAGCAGAGAATTAAACGATGTAAATATGGCATGTAACCTGAATATCAATACTGGAGATTTTCTTTCTTTTGCGGATTATTTTTTTGATGGATTTGTTGTGGACTGGGTGGTCCAAGACCGGATCAATAATGCAAAAAGACAGGTAGAAGAAGCAATTCGAAGGACCGAAAGTATAGTCAATCAATTGCAGCGTATGTAAGGTAAAGGCAGCTTATGAATTTAGGAATTGAAACATCCGCGACAAGAAAAACAGACTAAAAATAATACAGAAAAGGTAGCTTGGATGATGCTGATGGAAAGACTGGTATTATCCGCGGATGGGCTGCGGAGCTGATATTCGGATCTGAAAATCGAACATGCAAGATGAGTATGATGGATAAGTGAAATATTCTCCGCGGAGAAAAAACATAATCCTGCTGACAAACATGTAGATATTGCGTGTCATGTCAGTGGGATTTTTTTTGTATCAAGTAAGAAGAGGGTTAAAAAAGTGAATTCGAATTCACTTTTTGAGGAACAGGATGTACCGTGAAAACATGCTGTAGGTATTCATGGATAAAAGGATTGAAAAATCCTGACGTTTCATGCATTGATTGTAGTATTGCAAAATGCTATACTACAAACATCAATTAACGTATGATGGAGGCACGGATGAAAACGTATGAATTTGGAAAATCGGATACTGTTCTGATCCAGCCTGTCGGGAAACACGAACTTCCATGGATAGAAAACGAGGTGAGGGAAATACATAGGTTAACTTCCGCGGATTTCAAATATATCGCAGTGGAAATTGATGACTGGAACGATGATCTTTCGCCGTGGAAGGCTCAGGCTGTATTTAAGGATGACGATTTTGGTGGAGGCGCAGTTAAAACGCTGGAGAAAATACTGACGCTTTGTTCAGATAAGAAGAAATACTATATTGGCGGATATTCTTTGGCAGGACTGTTTTCCTTATGGGCAGCATACCAAACGGATATTTTTACAGGAATCGCTGCTGTATCTCCGTCTGTCTGGTTTCCTGGATTTATTGATTATATGAGGGAACATGAGATTAAGAGCAAAACTGTTTATCTGAGTCTGGGTGACAGAGAGGAAAAGACGAGAAATCCGGTTATGGCTCAGGTCGGAAACTGCATCCGGAGCGGGTATGATTGGCTTAAAGAATGTGGCGTAGATTGTACATTGGAATGGAATTCGGGTAATCATTACCGGGAACCGGATATGAGAACAGCAAAAGCATTTGCCTGGATATTGAATCACGAGAAGAACTAATATTTAAAGCTGGAGGGTGTTTGAATGGGAAAAATGACAGATTCGAAAAAGTCTATTCACAAGGAACCATGAATGTAATGGAAATCTGGGTGGACAGGGAAACGGGAGTAAACTATGTGTTTCATGCATCAGGATATACGGGAGGAATGACTCCGTTGTTGGACAGAGATGAAAAACCTGTAGTTTCTCCGGTGCTGAACACCAGCAGATATTGATGAATATCGGCAGTAATGCAGTAAAATATAATCATGATGGCGGTTCTGTGACAGTTACCTGTCGTGAGGTATCCTATACGGATACCACTGCGGAATATGAACTGACCTGTACAGATACCGGGATCAGTATGAGTGAGGAATTTCAGAAAAGGGCATTTGAGCCTTTTGCCCAGGAAGGACAGTTAGCCAGAACAAAATATGCAGGTACCGGTCTGGGACTTGCCATTTCCAGAAAACTGATAGAACTGCAGGGAGGAACACTTTTCTTTGAGAGCATACAGGGAAAAGGAACCAAATTTATTCTCCATATTTCTTTTGAAATCTCTGCAGAGGAACAGAAAAAGAAATTTCATATGTATCAGAACTGTTCAGTAGAGGGAATTCAGGTTCTGCTGGTGGAAGACAATGAGCTGAATATGGAAATTGCTGAGTTTCTGCTGTAAGAAGAAAAAATGATAGTGACAAAGGCATGGAATGGACGGGAAGCTGTAGAAATCTTTGAGAATTCAGAACCCGGATACTTTGATGTGATCTTGATGGATCTGATGATGCCCAAAATGGGAGGGCTGGAAGCTACCCGCAGAATCAGAAAAATGGATCGAGAGGATGCGAAATCTATCCCAATTGATATAAAAACAATACTTGCTGTCTTTGACCAGGTGTTTGGAACATCATAAAATCCACAAGGATAAAGGTAATAAAAAATATGGATAAAAGACAAAAAATACTGATTGTAGATGATTCAAAATTAAACAGGGACATATTGAAGGAGATTCTCGGAGAAACTTATAATTATCTGGAAGCTGAAAATGGTAATCAGGCAATCCAGATGATAGGAGAAAATATTGAAATTGATCTGATGCTTTTGGACCTCAATATGCCACAGATGAATGGTTTTGAAGTCTTGAAAATAATGAAAAGAAGCCAGTGTATTGCTGAAATTCCTGTAATCATGGTATCTTCTGAAGATGCTGTTGATACTATGCGTAAGGCATATGAGCTGGGAATCACAGATTATATCACACGACCGTTTGATTCTGTGATTGTAAAGAAAAGAGTTCAGAATACCTTGGGCCTCTATATGAACCAAAAGCATCTGATAAATGTGGTTTATGATCAGGTTTACGAAAAAGAAGAAAATAATGATATCATGATCCGAATTATGAGTAATATATTGGGATCCCGTAACAGTGAGAGCAGAGAACACATCCTGCATATTAAAACAGCAACGGAGATGATGCTGAGACAACTGGTAAAATTAACAGATGCTTATCCTTTGACAGAGGCAGATATTGCTTTGATTACAACTGCTTCTTCCCTTCATGATATTGGTAAGATTCGTATTCCGGAAGAAATATTGAATAAACCAGGCAGACTTACCGTTGAAGAATTTAAGATTATGAAAACCCATAGTGAACTTGGCGCGGATATAATTAAGGACATGGACTTTCCACAAGATCATCCACTGGTACATACCGCATGGGAAATCTGCAGATGGCACCACGAAAGATGGGATGGAAAGGGCTATCCGGATGGATTGACAGGTGAAGAAATACCAATCTCTGCACAGGTGGTATCAATTGTCGATGTTTATGACGCACTTACAAGTGAAAGATGTTATAAGAAAGCATTTGATCATGATACAGCGATTCAAATGATTCTGGATGGGCAATGCGGTCAGTTTAATCCAATCCTCCTTAGGTGTCTGAAAGAACTGAGTCGTCAGTTTTCAAAAATGCTTGGTAAAGGGATGGATGTTAATAAATATTATCATGAAGCACGGAGACTTTCGAATGAAATACTTAGTGATAAATCCTTACCGAACCAGATTTATTCACAAAATCTTATCAAGGTCATGCAGGAAAAGATCGATTTCTTCAAATCGAACAGTGGCATGAATTCGATTGATTATAATGCAAGTTCGGGGAAATTAACTATAATAAATGAAAAACAGAAGATAATATACCAGAGAGATGATCCGGGATTTGATGTATTCAAAGTGTTAGAAGTGAGCGAAAAGGATATTCAAAATATCGTAGATTTGTTGGAGCAGACCTCAATAAAGAATAAAGAGATTTCATTACAGATAAAAGCAAGGTTTAGAAACAAAAGACAAATGTATAATCTGAAACTGCATACCTTATGGACTCCATTAAAAAAAGATGGCTATATTGGAATTATTGGATATTTTGATATTGTAAAATAGAAAAATGCAAAGCGGTGGAAGAAATGTGGCATATTCTGATATGACACTGGTCGGAAACTGTATTCGGAGCGGGCATTATTGGTTTAAGGAATGCGGGATTCTTTGTTTTCGGGATACTTGATGAAAGTAAAGAAAGGATGAGATCATTGGACTGGAGACAGGATAAGGATTACCTTGATTATATCGACAGCGGGGAATCCGCGGCAGTATATATAGTCAAAAATATCGTAAAGTCATTGGATACAAAAAACATGTGGGTAGATGTTGTATCAATAAATACTTATTACAAAAGAGGCTCTGGGAATATTGCGTTTAACTGGATCGTTGTGGAGTTGTTTCCGCGGAAAATAAAACCAAAGTATGACACTGATCCGGATTATAACAGATACCTGACCTGGCTGACTGCACATGAGGATATTGAGAAACAGCGGGATTCCGGTTTCCATGGAGAAAAGTTTCTTGTACTGTGTGACCTGTATGACAAGAATAAGAATAAGTTTACCACCCATACAGTGATCGCTAAGAAGTATTGGGAACCGATGGAAGCTTACCGTCCCATGGAGATCAAAAATCCTGTTGATCCAGAATGGGAGTATCGGGTCCGGGCGGTTAAGAAAGTTAATGCAAAACAGATAAGGTTTGCTCCCGGACCGAAATCTGTCTCTGTGATCCGGATCAGTAAAAACAATATCTTATGCGGTGCCTCAGATATGGTATCGAATGTTTTGGATACCTATAAGAAATTTCATGGGAAACAGATCGGTATCCTTATCCGGAATGGAGAGAACCTGTACGTGGGGTGGACGGATGAGGAGAAGGTCCGTATCAAAGATGAAAATGTATATCTGAAGCCGGAAACCAGGGAAGATTCCCTGGAAGAAGCAGAAGTTCAGTCCCGGGAAGAGGTTGCTTCCCGTTACTTTGTATTCAGCATCCTGCAGGGGGTATTGAATGATGGCAGGATATTAAAGGTTCCGGAGAAGATCAATGTATTAACACTGTCCCCATACCTGATCTTTTCCATGGCAGACGGGTGGCTGGAAGACAACCGGTATGGAACTTTTGCGGATATTGTTGAGCGCACAGATGCACCTCTTATGAAAGGCGATATGATCCTCACTACGATAAAGATCGAGCGCGATGATGCCGGCCTTGGGAATATCTGGAACAATGGAAGGAGTACAAGGTATGATGCGTGGAACAATGACCGCGGAAGAGGAGAAAGGAACCGTACCCACGATGCCCATATCCCCGACAGGAGAGTTGTCCCGGTTAACCTGGTAGATACGATTGATACTTACACTATTACGGAAAAGAAGTTCCGCCTGACCGTTACGGAAGTTCCGGTAAAGGTAGTCAGGGAAGGAAATACAACGGTGACCCAGTTCCGGTACGATACGAAAAAGACCAATGAGTATCTTGGTAAAATAACTTCTTATCTGACAGTAAAAAACAACAAGCTATATGAAAAGATCGATGTGAAAGGAAAGTCGCCCGAACAGATCCTTGCAGCTGCAAAAGCCTATGGCTATGTCCATACAGATGCAGAGCAGATCACGATGGACCACACGCATTCTTATTACACGGTATTTGAGAGCATTGTGCATACGGAAACAGAAAAAGAATACTACGTTTCCGCCAAAAAGGATAATTACTGGAAGGATGCGGATTCCTTTGCCAACATGGAGATCCGGCCGGGCGAATACCTGAATCTGACATTTTTAAATTCTGTATATCTGGTCTATGCGATCCAGAATCATAAGATTGGCGGATGGCGACGTGGGGGAATGACGGTAGACTATGCCAACAGTATCCCGTATCTCAATAAAGCACTGGAGTATATCCGGAAACGGGAAAAGGAAGAAGCTGTCATGATTGGCAGATATATGGAGTTGTATGAGGGATGGCAGGTAGATGTCTCTGAGTGGCGGCTAAAAAACAATTACCATCGTCTTACAGATGCGAGAGCAGGGAAATTTGCAAAAGAAAAAGCCGGGAAAATCCCGGCCCAAAAGGAGAAAAAATGTATATAAAAAGCAATCCTGCTTGTTTACGACTATTAATATAACGGAAAATAATGGTGAGATTGTGAAGAGAATGTAGTAAATTTGTGAAAAGTAGTCAGGTGTGACAGAAAGGAGGAAGTATGATCATTCCGATTCCTTGCAAATTAGGTGAAAAAGCATTGTGTAATGGAAGAATGCTTGTGTTCTGTGGGGTGGACTGGTTCAGATGGTCTTCCGGCATGGAGTATACGTATTTCTTTGAGACAGGAGATTCCTGGCATGAGGCAGATTTCTACACAGGAGATGGAGCTGGAATGTCCAAATACATCGAAATGGATAATGTCCTGCTTTCTTCCTTTGTTCTGAGGGAAAAAGGCTTTCCTTTCCGCGGAGAAGGATATGTAGAAGGATTCCGGTTCAAAAACGGAAAAACATATGCCCATATCCTGTGCGAAACTTTCTACTTTTCGCATCATTGTGTCGAATCTGATGAGAAAGGATACTGTGTTCCCGGTGGGGATATTATTTTCCAGAGGAACTGGAACGAAAAACAGATAGATGCTATACTGTCCAAAAGAGGAGGAAATGTCCATGAAGGTAATATTTCTTGATATTGACGGTATTTTGACACATACGGATTACCTCAACTGGCAGACCAGGCACATTGATCCGGAAAAAGTCCTTGAACAGATCCCGTCTGTCATTTCCTTAGACCAGCTGGACATCCACTGCAAACATGGGACAGGCAGGGCTGCGGAGGTGGAGAAATGGCTTATCAGAAATATGACATGTTCCACAGTTTCGTCCGTCTTTTTGGAATGCCGGGGAGACAAAACTGGGATAAGAATCTGATACGTAAGAGAAAAAAGGAAATCTCAAAAGAGCTGACAGATACGATCAGGGAAAAGAAATTGAAAAGACGGAGGTGTATGGTCTGCGGAAGGAACCTGCCATTTGGCTACCCATACAAACTGTGCCAGCCCTGCTTTGAAAAAAAGAAGTTTTTTGAGGATTTTTTTGAGACTGTGGATACTTAAATAGTGCTGTCTCATTACAATTAAGAGAAACAGACACAAAAAAAGAGGGCTAAAAACCCTCTTTTTTGTTTACCGTTCCAACGACACAACTAACATTCCGACATTCTTATATACAATTACTGTACAAAATTTGTCAGGGTTCGCTTTGTCGTGGTCAAGTGGACCTGGCGGGAATTGAACCCGCGTCCGAAAGCCTATTCATTGAGGCATCTCCCATCACAGTCGCTGTTTTAACATTCCCTTGGATGTACGCCCACCGACAGGCTTACAACCTTAGTAGCTTCATGATACATCTACCGGGGCAAAGCTTACCCGGCAAGGTTTCTCACATGGTCGACGTCAGATTCCTGAAGTGTGAGTGCATCAGGGCTGACGAGCAGCAATTAGGCTGCTAACGCGTACTGTTCGTCTGCGTTTATATTTAGTTTCCCGGTTGGTACGCAGTCTGGGAGTCTGCGGATGGCTTCCCCAACTTCAAAGCCCCCGTCGAAACCAGTACAAGCCCTGAAAATGAGTCTGCAACGCTGTTTTTTCATAAAACAGCACTGGTGATGAGACGAAAGCACTTTTTAATATTGATATATCATTCATTATATAAGATATATCGACTGATTAACAGTATAGAAATAAAAACAGAATTTGTCAAGAAGATTTTTATATTTGAGACTGCTTGTTACTGTTCACTTACCATTATCCCGCGAGGTGTTTTGGCATGAATATGCCAAAATCCCGAGACATACAAGCCAAAATTCCATTGCCGCAGGCAATTTGGAATGAATTTTGGCTACGTTACTGAGAACGGAGTGAACAGTAACGGCTATTTGGTGTTGTGAACAGCAATACTTATAATTTTTCTGTCATATGTTCACAAATCTTACATAAATCTCTGCTATAGTAACCATATGAAAGATAAAATCTGTTGCTGAGGGCGATTTTCCCGGATTTTGCGCTGTGGCTGTAAAGGCGCTGAACAGTCGTGGATTTTAACAATACTCGGAAAACAGTATAAATAAAAAGTAAAAACTGTTTCGGAAAATAATGAAGAAAAACGGAGGGGATCAAATGGATACATTAAAAATCCTGGTGGTGGATGATGAGAGCCGCATGAGAAAGCTGGTAAAGGATTTCTTGACAAAGAAGAATTTCCAGGTACTGGAAGCCGGTAATGGTGAAGAAGCCATGGATATCTTTTATGAGGAGAAGGACATCGCACTGATCATTCTGGACGTCATGATGCCGAAGATGGATGGATGGGAAGTTTGCCGTGAGATTCGCAAGAACTCAAAAGTTCCGATCATTATGCTGACTGCAAGAAGTGATGAGAGAGATGAGCTTCTTGGATTTGATCTGGGGGTAGATGAATACATCTCTAAACCATTCAGTCCGAAAATCCTTGTTGCAAGAGTGGAGGCAATTCTGAGACGTACAGGTCAGAATAATCCTGAAGATGTAATTTCAGCAGGCGGCATTGTTATAGATAAAGCAGCACATCTGGCTACTGTGGATGGTAAGCCTATGGAACTGAGCTTTAAGGAATTTGAACTTCTGACATATTTTCTGGAGAATCAGGGAATCGCACTTTCCAGAGAAAAGATCCTGAATTCTGTATGGAATTATGACTACTTTGGAGATGCCCGTACGATTGATACCCATGTTAAGAAGCTCAGAAGTAAAATGGGAGATAAAGGTGAATATATAAAGACTGTATGGGGTATGGGATACAAGTTTGAGGTAGACGAATGACAGGAAACGGAAAAACAGATAAAAAATTTCATACTCTGCAACATCAGATTTCAGTAGTATTTATATGTCTGTTACTGCTTTCGATCTTTACCATTACTCTGATCAATGGTCTTTTTCTTGAAAAATATTATGTATCCAAAAAAGTAGAAGTGCTGGAGGAGGCAAAAGAAGTGTTGTCTCAGATGAATCTGGATGACATCCTGCAGTATGATACAGATATAGAAGAGGACAAAAAAGGGGCAACAGATGAGATTTCGGATGAGATTGAGAGGAGCAGTTCCAGAAATAACCTTACCTGGATCATAGTAAATGAGGAAAACAGCGGTTATTATTACTGGGGAGAGAATAATATGGCAAAGATGCTCCGCAGTAAGCTGTTTGGGTATATTAATAATCTGGATCAGGATATGCAGCACAGTCGTGTGCTCAAAAAGACAGATACCTGTACCATGTGGCAGGTGCATGATCGCTTTGCAGGCATGGAATATGTGGAATGCTGGGGACAGTTTGATAATGGTTACTATTTCCTGATCCGTTCTCCTCTGGAAAGTATTAAGGAAAGTGCATCTATTTCCAACAGTTTTTACTTCATTGTAGGAATAATCATAATTGTGGTCAGCGGTATTGTGATTCTTGTGATGACAAATCGTATTACCCGCCCAATCAGTGAACTGACCAAATTATCAGAGAAGATGTCTGATCTGGATTTTGATGCCAGATATCAAAGCAGGGCAGGTAATGAGATTGATGTACTTGGCGATAACTTTAACAAAATGTCCAGAAAACTTGAGAGCACGATCTCAGAGTTGAAATCGGCTAATAACAAGCTTCAGAAAGACATAGAAGATAAGATTAAAATTGATGAGATGCGTAAGGAATTTCTTGATAATGTTTCTCATGAGCTGAAAACTCCTATTGCATTGATCCAGGGATATGCAGAGGGGCTGAATGAAAATATTTCCGATGATCCGGAAAGCAGGGAATTTTACTGTGAAGTTATTATGGATGAGGCTTCAAAGATGAACAAGCTGGTCAAAAACCTGCTGACGCTGAATCAGCTGGAATCCGGTAAAGATGCCCCGGTGATGGAAAGATTTGACATTGTATCTCTGATCAGGGGTGTACTTGGTTCCATGCATATTATGATCGAACAGAAAGAAGCAACTGTGATTTTTGAAGAAACAGAACCTGTATATGTATGGGCGGATGAGTTTAAGATTGAAGAGGTTGTGACCAATTATACAAGCAATGCACTGAACCATCTGGAAGGAGAACGAAAAGTAGAAATTAAGGTTCTTCAGGAAGAGGACTGTGTGAAAGTAACCGTATTTAATACAGGTACTCCGATTCCGGAAGAGGATATCCCAAATCTCTGGAATAAATTCTACAAAGTAGATAAGGCCCGGACAAGAGAATATGGCGGAAGTGGTATCGGACTTTCAATTGTTAAGGCAATCATTGAGAGTATGAACCAGAAATATGGGGTATGTAATTATGATAATGGCGTGGAGTTCTGGTTCACTCTGGATTGCAGGCAGTGATAAGATATCCGGGTATTGTGAACGTAGTGAGAAGCGTGTTACTGTGAATGGAGTGAACAGTAACTGGTAGTATGATCGGAATAAAAACAGACAGAAGCAAAGAAAGCACTTTGCAACTGTCTGTTTTTGGGTTATACTGTATTGGAGCGTTTTGATCGGATATTTTATTCCGGTCTGACATGTGATCCGGAAAACCTTTGGATTACCATAATGAGGAAAACAGATAATGACATCAGGAGGATAACATGATTGCAATAATTGACTATGATGCCGGAAATATTAAAAGTGTAGAAAAAGCACTTCATTATCTTGGGGAAGAAACAACAGTAACCCGCGATCCGCAGACTTTGTTAAATGCGGATAAAGTAATCCTGCCGGGCGTGGGAAGCTTTGGACAGGCGATGGAGAATCTTCATACATACGGACTTGTACCTGTGATCCATGAGATTGTAGAGAAGAAGACGCCATTTCTTGGAATCTGCCTGGGACTTCAGCTCCTTTTTGAAAGCAGCGAGGAGACACCGGGTGTGGAAGGCCTTGGAATCCTGAAAGGGAAAATTGTTAAGATTCCTCCTGCGCCGGGGCTTAAGATTCCACATATGGGATGGAATTCCCTGCATTTTCAGAATAATGGCAGACTGTTTCAGGGAATCCCGGAACAGACCTATGTATATTTTGTGCATTCCTATTATCTGCAGGCAGAGGAGCCTGAGATTGTAAAGGCTACTACAGAATACAGCACCTGTATTCATGCTTCCGTAGAAAAGGACAATGTATTTGCCTGCCAGTTCCATCCGGAAAAGAGCAGCAAATGGGGACTGAAGATACTTGAAAATTTTGCTGCTGTGGGAAAAGACGGCAATACTGAGAAGGAGGGAAAATAAGATGTTTACAAAGAGAATTATTCCCTGCCTGGATGTAAATAACGGACGTGTGGTAAAGGGCGTAAATTTTGTGCAGCTTCGCGATGCGGGTGATCCGGTGGAGATTGCCAAAGCCTATGATGCAGCAGGAGCGGATGAACTGGTGTTTCTCGATATTACAGCATCCTGCGAACAGAGAGATACGGTAGTTGACATGGTAAGACGGGTTGCTGCCAATGTATTTATCCCGTTTACAGTAGGCGGCGGTATCCGTACTGTAGATGATTTTAAGAAACTGCTGAGAGAAGGAGCAGATAAGATTTCCGTAAATTCTGCAGCAATTGACAGACCGGAACTGATCAGTGAGGCGGCTGACAAGTTTGGAAGCCAGTGCGTAGTTGTGGCTATTGATGCCAAGCGCAGAGAAGACGGCGGATGGAATATTTACAAACATGGCGGAAGACTGGATACAGGGATTGATGCCATAGAGTGGGCAAAGAAAGTGGAAGCTCTGGGTGCAGGGGAAATTCTTCTCACCAGTATGGACTGTGACGGTACAAAAGCAGGATATGATCTGGCTCTTACCAGAGCAATTGCTGATGCTGTCTCCATTCCTGTGATCGCATCAGGCGGTGCAGGTACACTGGAGCATTTTTATGATGCACTGACCGAAGGGGGAGCAGATGCTGCACTGGCTGCGTCTTTGTTTCATTATAAAGAACTGGAGATTTCTCAGGTGAAGGATTATCTGTCTGACAGGGGAATTTCTGTCAGACGATGACCACGAAAAATATAAGAGGTGAAGGATAAGGTATGTCAGCAATTTCAGGTGACTGGCTGGAAGCCCTGAAGGGGGAGTTTCACCAGCCGTATTATGCGAAATTATATAAAACGGTGATGACAGAATATCAGACTAGGAAGATTTTTCCTCCTGCGGATGATCTGTTTAATGCATTTCATTTTACACCGTTGAATGAAGTGAAGGTAGTGATTCTGGGTCAGGATCCCTATCATAATGACGGGCAGGCTCATGGGCTTTGTTTTTCCGTAAAGAGAGGAGTGGAGACGCCACCGTCCCTGGTGAATATTTATCAGGAGCTTCATGATGACTGTGGATGCTATATCCCCAATAACGGCTATCTGGAGAAGTGGGCGAAGCAGGGAGTGCTTCTTCTGAACACAGTTCTGACTGTACGCGCCCATCAGGCAAATTCACACAGGGGGATCGGCTGGGAGCAGTTTACGGATGCTGCGATCCAGGTTCTGAATGAGCAGGACCGTCCTATTGTATTTCTGCTCTGGGGACGTCCGGCGCAGATGAAAAAATCCATGCTGAATAATCCGAAGCATCTGATTCTGGAGGCGCCTCATCCAAGTCCTCTGTCTGCTTACAGGGGATTTTTCGGATGTAAACATTTCAGTAAAACAAACGAATTTCTTGTTGCCAATGGTCTGGAACCAATCGACTGGCAGATAGAAAATATATAAGAAAAGAGGTAATGTGTAGTCAGGTAAAAGACACACAGTGATAACATGAATCAGAAAAACAATTTAGTAAAAAATGCATCCTTTCTGATGATTGCAGCTATGATCTCCAAGGTAATCGGTCTTCTGTACAAGAGTCCCCTTTCCAATATTATAGGAAGCCTTGGAATGGGCTATACAAGTCTTGCGCAGAATGCCTATATGATCCTTCTGATGATCGCATCCTTTAGTATCCCACAGGCGGTATCCAAACTGATCTCCGAGCGTATTGCCCTGAAGGATTACAGAAATGCACATAAGTTCTTTAAGGGTGCCATGATCTATGCCATGGTGATTGGCGGAGTGGTCGGTTTATTCTGTCTCTTTGGAGCAGGACTGATCATCCCTCAGAATCAGAAGGATGCAATTCCGGCACTTCAGATTCTGGCTCCGACGATTTTTTTGTCCGGTATTCTTGGGGTATTCAGAGGATATTTTCAGGCATACAGAAATATGATGCCAACATCTATCTCCCAGATCATTGAGCAGGTATTTAATGCAGCAGTCAGTCTTCTGGCAGCCTGGGGATTCATCAATGCATTCTCAGATGGAACAGAGAACAGCATTGCAAAATGGGGGGCAGCAGGTTCCACAGTAGGAACCGGAGCCGGAGTGGTGACTGCATTGGCATTCATGCTTCTGGTATATGGTGTAAACCGCAGAAAAATCCTGCACCGGGTAGAGAGAGATCACAGACATCAGGAAGAGTCCTACAAAGAGATTTTTCGTGTGATCATCCTGGTTGTTTCGCCGATCATTCTCAGCGCCTTTGTTTATAATGTAAATGCTTATATCAATGGGTATCTTTTCTCGGATATTCTGGGAAGAAGAGGTGGAGATGCGGCACAGATTGGTATTTTATATGCAGAGTATGCTACTTACTTTATGACAATTATCAATATTCCTCTGACGCTGTCCAGTACGGCACCTACTTCCATGATTCCGGAAGTTTCCGCTCTATATGCCACCGGAGATATTGAAGCGACCAGAGAGTGCATTGACCAGACCGTACAGCTTTCTATGGTAGTTTCCGCCCCATGTGCAATGGGACTGGCAGTGCTTGCACAGCCGATTGTATTTTTGCTTTACGGAAATTCCACAGGACTGGCAGCCAACCTGCTGATCCTTGGTTCTTTTTCGATCCTGCTCAATGGAATGTCAAATATTTCCAATGGAGTTCTGCAGGCAATCGGACAGCAGAGGATTCCGGTGATTACGGCTGCAATCGCACTGGTTGTGGACATTGTGGTAGTGGTAGTGCTGCTGTTTACTACAAACCTTGGAGTTTATGCACTGCTGATCGCAATGGTGATCTATTCTGTGGTTGTATGTGTGTTAAATGACAGAGCCATGAAGAAATATCTGCAGTATAAGAATCCATGGAAAGAAGGATATCTGTATCCTGTTCTTGCATCTGTTCCCATGGGAATTGTTGCAGGCTGTATCTGCTATGGACTGAACATTTTTGTAAAATCCAATTTCATTTGTCTGATCGTTTCCATTCCTGTTGCTGCGGTTGTTTATCTGTTTGCTTACCTGATTATCAGCAAGCCGTCAGAATCACAGCTTAGAAGAATTCCGGGCGGAAGCTATCTGATAAGGATTGCAGAGAAACTTCCGTTCTGGCAGAATAATTAAACACTGAAATTATAAAAAACAAAAGAGTTATATTTCATGGTTTAAATGTAGTTCTGAAATAGAAACACATTTAAAATTTCTGAAATATAACTCTTTTTTTGAGCGCGTTTGAAAAATGCTTTTCGCAAAGCAGGATATGTAGATTGCGGGAATGATTTTTCAAATACACTCTAAGACGGATATATTGCAAGGTAAAATACATTGCAATATATCCATTACGGTATTATTTATGCATTTTTTTCTTCTACTTTTTTCAGATTCTTCTGAGCTGTGGAGAGCATCAGTTTGATTCGGTTGAGCTGGTTAACTTCACTTGCACCCGGATCATAGTCGATGGCTACAATATTGGCTGTCGGATATTCTCTGCGGATCTCTTTGATAACACCCTTACCTACAATGTGGTTCGGCAGACATCCGAAAGGCTGGATACAAACAATATTCGGAACATCTCCATGGATCAGTTCCATCATCTCACCTGTCAGGAACCATCCCTCACCTGTCTGGTTTCCGGTGGAAACGATCGGAGATGCCATTTTTGCCAGATCTCTGATATCAGCAGGCGGTGCAAAATGGCGGCTCTGTGCAAGAGCTTCGCTTGCAGGCTTTCTCACCCATTCGATTGCTTTGATTCCCCAGTTTGCCATGGTTGCCTTGGACTTCTTGAATCCAAGATTTTCTACCTTAAAGTTCTGATTATAGAAGCAGTAGCACATGAAATCGATCAGATCCGGTACAACTGCCTCAGCGCCTTCAGATTCCAGAAGCTCTGCCAGATGATTATTTGCAGCAGGCAGGAACTTGACAAGGATCTCACCTACGATGCCGACACGCGGCTTCTTCACATCACTGATGGGAATGGTATCAAATTCATGAACCATTTCGCGGCACATTTTTTTAAACTGGCTGTGGCTGATACTGCTTCCGCTTAAGAAAGAGATCACACGCTGTTCCCAGATTTTATGTTTCCTGTTTACGATTCCCTCTTCCAGTTCATAAGGACGCATACGATATACGCATTTCATCAGGATATCTCCGAATACGGCACCGTAAGCAACTTTCTTCACTAATGGAAGCGTAAGTTTGAATCCGGGATTGCTTTCCAGACCGCTTAAGTTAACAGAGATAACCGGAATCTGTTCCATACCGGCTTTCTTTAATGCGCGTCGTATAAATGCGATATAGTTGGAAGCACGACATCCGCCACCTGTCTGTGACATGACAACGGCCGTTTTGTTCAGGTCATATTTACCGGAAAGCAGAGCATCCATGATCTGTCCCACAACGATCAGAGACGGATAGCAGGCGTCATTGTTTACATACTTCAGACCAACATCCACTGCATGCTTATTGTCATTCGGAAGCACCTCCAGGTTGTATCCGCAGGAATTGAATGCTGCCTGCAGGAGGCTGAAATGGAACGGTGACATCTGCGGGCAGAGGATGGTATAGTCCTTTCTCATTTCCTTTGTAAAGGATACTTTATCAATAGAAGCAGGTTTGACAGTACGTTTCTGTCCCTGTGCTTTCTTCGCGCGGATCGCTGCGATCAGGGAACGGATACGGATTCTTGCAGCACCAAGGTTATTTACCTCGTCAATCTTTAAGCAGGTATAGATTTTGTCACTTCCGTCAAGGATTTCATAAACCTCGTCTGTAGTAACTGCATCCAGACCACATCCAAAAGAGTTGAGCTGGATCAGATCCAGGTCATCGCGTGTCTTTACATAGTTTGCAGCAGCATACAGTCTGGAGTGGTACATCCACTGGTCATTGACGCGGATCGGGCGTTCCACAGGTGCCAGATGGGAGATGGAATCCTCAGTAAGTACGGCAATACCATAGCTGTTGATCAGATCCGGGATACCATGATGGATTTCCGGGTCAATATGGTATGGGCGTCCTGCAAGGACAATACCATGGCGTCCTGTATCTTCCAGATATTTCAGGGTTTCTTCCCCTTTTTTCTGTACATCGCGGCGTGCAGCAGCCATTTCCTCCCAGCCCTTATGCACAGCAGCTTTGACTTCTTCTGCCGGGATATCCTTAAATTCCTCTACCAGACGATTTGCCAGAATTTCCTCAGAAGTAAATGCAAGGAACGGATTGCGGAAGGTAATGGACGGATCATTTAATTCGTCTACGTTATTTTTGATATTTTCGGCATAAGAGGTAACGATCGGGCAGTTATAGTGATTGACTGCATCCGGGAACTCGTTACGTTCATATGGAATACAAGGGTAGAAAATAAATTTCACACCATTGCGGATCAGCCAGGTTACATGGCCATGTGCGAGCTTGGCAGGGTAGCATTCGGATTCACTTGGAATGGATTCAATACCCAGCTCATAAATCTTTCTGGTGGAAGTAGGAGAGAGCACAACCTCATACTTCAGTTCTGTAAAGAAAGTATACCAGAAAGGATAATTCTCAAACATATTCAGAACACGCGGGATACCTACTTTACCTCTGGATGCCTTATCAGCAGTAAGCGGTGTGTAGGAGAAAATACGTTTATATTTATATTCATAAAGATTCGGAATATGATCTTTGTTCTTTTCCTTGCCAATACCGCGTTCACAGCGGTTACCGCTTACATACTGGCGGCCTCCGGAGAATTTGTTGATAGTCAGACGGCAGTTATTGGTACATCCACGACAGTTTGCAATAGAAGTTGTATATTTCAGCTCGTTGATCTTATCAATGGAGAGCATAGTCGTTTCTGCGCCTTCCTGATGGCGTTCACGGGCAATCAGTGCGGCACCGAAGGCACCCATGATTCCGGCAATATCCGGACGGATGGCTTCGCAGCCTGCAATCTTTTCGAAGCTTCGAAGAACCGCATCATTGTAGAAGGTACCACCCTGTACAACGATGTGTCTGCCAAGTTCGGAAGCATCAGAAACCTTAATAACCTTATAGAGTGCATTTTTGATAACAGAGTAAGCAAGACCTGCGGAAATATCGGATACCTCAGCTCCTTCTTTCTGTGCCTGCTTTACCTTGGAATTCATGAAAACAGTACATCTGGTACCAAGATCTATAGGATGCTGTGCAAAAACAGCAGCTTTTGCGAAATCCTGTACTGTATAATTCAGGGATTTGGCAAAGGTTTCAATAAAGGAACCGCATCCGGAGGAGCATGCTTCATTTAACTGTACGCTGTCAACGGTCTTGTTGCGGATCTTGATACATTTCATATCCTGTCCGCCGATATCCAGGATACAGTCTACCTCCGGGTCAAAAAACGCTGCTGCATAGTAATGGGATACGGTCTCAACCTCGCCCTCATCCAGGATCAGAGCAGCCTTAATCAGAGCCTCGCCGTAACCTGTAGAACAGGAATAAGCGATCTTTGCGTCTTTGGGAAGCAGTTCATAGATTTCTTTAATAGAACGGATGGTAGTTTTTAACGGGTTTCCGTTGTTGCTGCTGTAAAAGGAATAGAGAAGTGTTCCATCTTCGCCTACCAGTGCAGTTTTGGTTGTGGTGGAACCTGCATCAATACCCAGATAGCAGTTTCCTTTATATGTAGCCAGATCTCCTGTTTTTACTTTGTAGGAACTCTGACGTTTTGCAAATGCATCGTATTCTTCCTGAGAAGCGAAAAGTGGTTCCATACGTTCTACTTCAAAATCCAGCTTAATGGAATTGCGGAGTCTGTCTTTCATTTCTGTCAGGGAAATGGAGCTGTCTTCTTTTGCATTTAATGCAGAACCAATGGCTGCAAAAAGATGGGAGTTCTCCGGAATGATGGTGTGTTCCTCATCCAGCTTCAAAGTACGGATAAAGGATTCTCTCAGTTCGGACAGGAAGTGAAGCGGACCACCCAGGAATGCAACATGTCCACGAATGGGTTTTCCGCAGGCAAGACCGGAGATGGTCTGGTTTACAACTGCCTGGAAAATAGAAGCTGACAGATCCGGTTTGGTTGCACCGTCATTGATCAGCGGCTGGATATCCGTTTTGGCGAAAACACCGCAGCGTGCAGCAATCGGGTAGAGCGCTTTGTAATCTTTGGCATATTCATTCAGACCTGTGGCATCTGTCTGGAGAAGAGAAGCCATCTGGTCGATGAAAGAGCCGGTACCGCCTGCACAGATACCGTTCATACGCTGTTCTACGTTTCCGTTTTCGAAATAAATGATCTTGGCATCCTCACCGCCAAGCTCGATGGCAACATCTGTCTTTGGTGCCAGCTTCTGCAGAGAAGTAGAAACTGCAATAACCTCCTGGGTAAAAGGAACGCCCAGATGGTTGGCAAGGGTCAGACCGCCGGAACCTGTGATCACAGGATGGAGAGTCATCTCGCCATACTGGTCAAAGGCCTCCTGAAGAAGGTCTGCAAGGGTTTCCTGAATGTTCGCAAAATGACGCTTGTAATCCGCGAAAATGAGATTTTCATTCTCATCTAAGATCGCGATCTTTACAGTAGTGGAACCAATGTCAATTCCAAGTGTTTTGTAATTCATAAAGTAAATTCAAGCCTCCTCGTATTGTATATAAACAAAATTGAAATTTTCCTGTTACTGTTCACACACCACTATCCCGCGAAGTGTTTTGGCATGAATATGCCAAAATCCCGAGACATACAAGCCAAAATTCCATTGCCGCAGGCAATCTGGAATGAATTTTGGCTACGTTACTGAGAACGGAGTGAACAGTAACATTTTCTTTACTGTTTGCTGCTGATATCATGCAAAGCGTGTTGCCGGACACGAAGTAAACAGTAAAAATCTATCCTGTTCTTTCCTATTAAATATCTGTTTCCAGATATGGAATATTCCGTAATATTATACGCTAATGGTCTGGAAAAGACAATATGAAAGTTTACCAATGATTACCTTATTTGCAGTTGAAAATTCAGCTATTTCGGGATATAATAGAAAAAGTGATTTTTATCAAGAGGAGAGAAAAAATGGCAGAATATAAACTTCTGAAAACAGAGGGGCGTGCCAAACGTGCAGAGTTTCATACAGTGCATGGTACGATCCAGACTCCTGTTTTTATGAATGTGGGAACGATCGGTGCGATTAAAGGCGCTGTATCCACCATGGATTTACAGCAGATCGGAACACAGGTAGAATTATCAAATACTTATCATCTTCATGTGCGTCCGGGTGATAAAATAGTAAAGCAGTTAGGTGGTCTTCATAAATTTATGGTATGGGACAAACCGATCCTTACAGACTCAGGCGGATTCCAGGTGTTTTCCCTTGCAAAGTTGAGAAAGATCAAAGAAGAGGGAGTTTATTTTAATTCCCATATTGACGGGCATAAGATCTTTATGGGACCGGAAGAGAGTATGCAGATCCAGTCCAATCTTGCCTCCACCATTGCCATGGCATTTGATGAATGTCCCAGCAGTGTGGCTGACAGGGATTATGTGCAGAAATCTGTAGACAGGACCACAAGATGGCTTGCCCGCTGTAAAGCGGAAATGGCGAGACTGAACAGTCTGCCGGATACCATTAACAAAGAACAGCTTCTGTTTGGAATCAACCAGGGTGCTGTTTATGAAGATATCCGCATTGAGCATGCCAAAGCGATCTCTGAAATGGATCTGGATGGCTATGCTGTCGGCGGTCTGGCAGTTGGAGAAACCCATGAAGAGATGTACAGGATCCTGGATGCGGTAGTCCCCTATCTTCCTCAGAATAAACCTACTTACCTGATGGGTGTGGGAACACCGGCAAATATTCTGGAAGGTGTTGAGAGAGGAATTGATTTCTTTGACTGCGTATATCCAAGCCGTAACGGCCGCCATGGACATGTATATACCAATCATGGAAAGATGAATCTGTTCAATGCAAAATATGAACTGGACACACGTCCTATCGAAGAAGGCTGTCAGTGTCCTGCATGCCAGCATTACAGCAGAGCCTATATCCGTCATCTTCTGAAAGCAAAGGAAATGCTGGGAATGCGTCTCTGTGTACTTCACAATCTGTATTTCTATAATCATATGATGGAAGAGATCCGAGATGCTCTTGATGCAGGAAACTTCGCAGAATATAAGAAAATGCGGCTGGAAGGCTTTGAAGAGGGAAAAATTAACTCGAAAAGATAATCTGTATATAAAATAATTATTAAATATGCCAAAAACTCTTGAAGTAAAGCGTTTTTTTGTGTATGATGTGTAGTGACGCTTTAATCAGATTGTTATGCATGAAAACAAGATTTCATACAGAAGGTAACGGAGATTATAAGTGGATCGCAAAGCAGCTCTTCAGTATGAGCAGCCGTCAGGACGGTCTGTGAATACATGATGGACTGCAAATATGCAGAATAACAGGAAAAGTTACAGGAGGAATCAAAATGAACGCATCAAGCGGAATGGGTATGGTTGGCGCTATTGTCTGGATGGTAGTACTGTTCGGAATTATGTACTTCTTAATGCTTCGCCCTCAGAAAAAAGAGCAGAAGAGACTTCAGGCAATGTTAAATGACATGGAAGTTGGCGACAGCATTGTTACTACCGGCGGCTTTTATGGAGTTGTCATTGATATGACAGAAGAAGACGTGATCGTAGAATTCGGTAATAACAAAAACTGCCGTATTCCAATGAGAAAACAGGCAATCGCTGAAGTTGAGAAAGCCGGAAGCGCTGCCGAATAATGAAAGAGATATGAAAAAAGCGGAACCTATAGTCAGTGATGGCTGTGGTTCTGTTTTTTTATTTTTACAGTAAAATCTCTGGAAAACAGCACTTTTGTATTTTTTCACTTTAATAGGTTGAAATCTGTCGGAAAGTGCGTTATTATAATAACAATTACGCAATTAGAGTATTTTTGGAGGAAATTATTATGGATTATAAGATTGCATTGATCCCCGGCGACGGAATCGGACCGGAAATCGTAAGAGAAGCAAAGAAAGTACTGGACAAGGTATGCGAGAAATATGGACACAGCTTTTCCTATTCAGAAGTTCTGTTAGGCGGCGCATCCATCGATGTACACGGCGTACCCCTTACTGATGAGGCAATTGCCACTGCCAAATCATCAGACGCCGTACTGATGGGCTCTATTGGCGGAGATGCAAAAACTTCTCCATGGTATAAGCTTGAGCCGTCCAAACGCCCGGAAGCAGGACTTCTTGCAATCCGTAAGGCATTAAATCTTTTTGCAAACTTAAGACCGGCTTACCTTTACAATGAGCTGAGAAAAGCCTGCCCTCTCCGCGATGAGATCATCGGAGACGGATTTGACATGATCATTGTACGTGAGCTTACAGGCGGTCTGTATTTCGGAGAACGTCAGACTATTGAAGAGAATGGTGTGAAGAAAGCAATTGATACACTTTCCTATAATGAAAACGAAATCCGCCGTATTGCCATCAAAGCATTTGAGATCGCACGTAAGAGAAGAAATAAAGTAACAAGCGTAGATAAGGCAAATGTTCTGGATTCTTCCAGACTCTGGAGAAAAGTGGTAGAGGAAGTTGCCAAAGACTATCCGGATGTTACCTTAGAGCATATGCTGGTTGACAACTGCGCAATGCAGCTTGTACGTGATCCAAAACAGTTCGATGTTATCCTGACAGAGAATATGTTCGGAGATATCCTTTCAGACGAGGCAAGTATGGTAACAGGCTCCATCGGAATGCTTTCATCTGCAAGCTTAAATGAGACAAAATTCGGTCTCTATGAGCCAAGCCATGGTTCTGCACCTGATATTGCAGGACAGGATAAGGCAAACCCTATCGCAACCATTCTTTCCGCAGCAATGATGCTCCGCTTCTCCCTTGATATGGATAAAGAAGCAGATGCAGTGGAAGCAGCAGTGCAGAAAGTCCTGACAGAGGGATACCGCACAGGCGATATCATGTCAGAGGGATGCAAACTTGTAGGAACAAAAGAAATGGGCAATCTGATCGCAGCAGCTCTGTAAGAATTGATATTAAGAGGATTCAGCCGGCGCAGGCAGATTACGGAGTCAGGAATTTCGGTTGAATCATTAAAAATAAATAAAACAGTAAGAAAAGAGGAAATAAAACAATGAGAAGTGATGCAGTAAAAACAGGCACACAGCAGGCACCTCACCGTTCCCTGTTTAATGCTCTTGGAATGACAAAAGAAGAAATGGACAGACCTCTGGTAGGTATCGTAAGTTCTTACAATGAAATCGTACCGGGTCATATGAACCTTGACAAGATCACACAGGCAGTTAAGCTTGGTGTGGCAATGGCAGGCGGTACACCTGTTATGTTCCCGGCAATCGCAGTATGTGACGGTATTGCAATGGGACACGTTGGAATGAAATATTCTCTGGTCACCAGAGACCTGATCGCAGATTCCACAGAAGCAATGGCAATGGCACATCAGTTTGATGCACTGGTAATGATTCCAAACTGTGACAAGAACGTACCCGGACTTCTGATGGCAGCAGCCAGACTGAATGTTCCTACTGTATTCGTAAGCGGCGGTCCAATGCTTGCCGGACATCTGAACGGACACAAGACAAGCCTTTCCAGTATGTTTGAGGCAGTAGGTGCTTACGCAGCAGGCAAGCTTGATGAGGACGGACTGACAGAATGCGAAATGAAGACATGTCCTACATGCGGATCCTGTTCCGGTATGTACACAGCAAACTCCATGAACTGTCTGACAGAGGTTCTTGGTATGGGTCTGAAAGGAAACGGAACCATCCCTGCTGTATATTCCGAGCGTATCCGTCTTGCAAAACATGCAGGTATGCAGGTTATGGAAATGTACAGAAAGAACATCCGTCCAAGAGATATCATGACAAAGGAAGCAATCCTCAATGCCCTGACAGTAGACATGGCACTTGGATGCTCCACAAACAGTATGCTTCATCTTCCGGCTATCGCTCATGAGATCGGAATGGACTTTGATATCAGTTTTGCAAACGAGATCAGCGCAAAGACTCCAAACCTCTGTCACCTTGCACCTGCAGGCCCGACATACATGGAAGACCTGAACGAAGCTGGCGGTGTATATGCAGTTATGAACGAACTGAATAAGAAGGGACTTCTTCATACTGAGTGCATGACAGTTACAGGCAAGACAGTAGGCGAGAACATCAAAGACTGTGTAAACTTAAATCCTGAAGTTATCAGACCGATCGACAATCCATACAGCCAGACAGGCGGACTTGCAGTTCTCAAGGGTAACCTTGCACCGGACGGCGGTGTTGTAAAACGTTCTGCAGTTGTAGAAGAGATGATGGTCCATGAAGGACCTGCAAGAGTCTTTGACTGCGAGGAAGACGCAATCGCAGCTATCAAAGGCGGCAAGATCGTAGAGGGTGATGTAGTAGTTATCCGTTACGAAGGACCGAAAGGCGGCCCTGGTATGAGAGAGATGCTGAACCCTACATCTGCAATCGCAGGTATGGGACTGGGATCTTCTGTAGCCCTGATCACAGACGGACGTTTCAGCGGTGCATCCAGAGGAGCATCCATCGGACACGTATCACCGGAAGCAGCAGTCGGCGGACCAATCGCACTTGTTGAAGAAGGAGATATCATCAGCATCAACATTCCGGAACTGAAACTGGAGATCAAGGTTTCTGATGAAGAAATGCAGGCAAGAAAAGCAAAATGGCAACCTCGTGAGCCAAAGGTAACAACAGGATATCTTGCAAGATATGCTGCCATGGTAACCTCCGGAAACAGAGGAGCGATCCTTGAGGTACCAAAAGCCAGATAAAATTGCCATTAAAAATACAAAAAACCTTCGAAGTAAGGAGGAAAGACAAAATGCAGCTTACAGGTGCTGAAATTATCGTTGAATGTTTAAAAGAGCAGGGTGTTGACACTGTTTTCGGATATCCGGGCGGTGCCATCCTGAATGTATATGATGCTCTCTATGAATATAAAGACCAGATCACACATGTGCTGACCTCCCATGAACAGGGAGCTTCCCATGCAGCAGACGGATACGCAAGAGCAACCGGTAAGGTCGGTGTATGTTTTGCAACTTCCGGACCTGGTGCAACCAATCTGGTAACAGGAATTGCTACCGCATATATGGATTCTGTACCTATGGTAGCTATCACATGTAATGTAGGAACCCCGCTTCTTGGAAAGGACTCTTTCCAGGAGGTGGATATTACCGGTATTGTAATGCCTATTACAAAACACAGTATTATTGTAAAAGATATCACAACTCTGGCAGATACTGTCCGCAGAGCGTTTTATATTGCAAAGAGCGGTCGTCCTGGTCCTGTTCTTGTGGATGTGACAAAGGATGTAACAGGTGCGAAATATGAATATACTTCATGTGCTCCTGTAGAGGTGACACCAAAAGTGGACACCATTAAGGATGAGGATATTGCAGAAGCAGTCAGAATGATCAAAGATGCACAGAAACCGTTTATTTTTACAGGCGGTGGTACGATTATCTCAGAAGCATCTAAAGAAGTGACAGAGCTGGCTCACAGGATTGATGCTCCGGTATGTGACAGTCTTATGGGAAAAGGCGGATTCTCCGGTGAAGATTCTTTATATACAGGAATGCTGGGAATGCATGGAACAAAAGCTTCTAATCTGGGAGTTTCCGAATGCGATCTCCTGATCGTACTGGGAGCCAGATTCAGTGACCGTGTCACAGGTAATACAAAGACCTTTGCAAAGAACGCAAAAATCCTTCAGATAGATGTAGATGCAGCAGAGATCAATAAAAATATTGTAGTAGATGCAAGCGTAGTAGGAGATGAGAAAGAAGTTCTCAAACGTATTCTGGCAGAGGTTCCGGAAATGAGACATCCGGAATGGACTGCACATATCAGTGAACTGAAGGAAAAATATCCGTTAAGATATGATCACTCCCAACTTACAGGCCCATACATTATTGAAAAGCTGTACGAACTGACAAAAGGAGATGCCATCATCACAACAGAGGTTGGACAGAACCAGATGTGGGCAGCTCAGTATTTCAAATACAAAGAGCCAAGAACCTTCCTTTCTTCCGGTGGCCTGGGAACTATGGGATATGGACTTGGTGCAGCAATTGGTGCCAAGATGGGAAGACCGGACAAGACAGTGGTAAACATTGCAGGTGACGGATGCTTCCGTATGAATATGAATGAGATTGCAACAGCAGTCCGCTGTGGCAGACCTTTAATTGAAATCGTATTGAACAATCATGTACTGGGAATGGTACGTCAGTGGCAGACCTTGTTCTATGACCACAGATATTCCCATACAATTTTAAATGATGCAGTAGATTTTGTGAAGCTGGCAGAAGCCATGGGAGCAAAAGCAATCCGTATCACAAAGATGGAAGAGGTAGAGCCTGCATTAAAAGAGGCTCTGGCATGTCCGGGACCTATCGTACTTGACTGTATGATCGATCAGGATCTCAGCGTATTCCCGATGGTACCGGCAGGCGCAAGCATTGATGATATTTTTGACGAGGAGGATTTAAGTAATCAATAATATTGATATTAGTGATTAAATGTGTTAAAATGTGCTCATGGAGGTATTGCTATGAACACATCGAATATCACTAATTATAAACCAAAAGATTTTGCTGAATTATTAGG